>ENA-OQTX01000101-OQTX01000101.1-marine-metagenome-genome-assembly--contig:-NODE-101-length-23240-cov-5.625178_pt1 | contig 23240 bp, 27 predicted proteins | sample MGYA00240992_ERZ505281 | MGnify/ENA primary metagenome ERZ505281 (study PRJEB26146, sample SAMN05422147) | marine metagenome | isolation source: South Atlantic Ocean | place: Atlantic Ocean:South Atlantic... | reverse complement strand
AATCTTTATTGTTTCATCATTATCTACATAATTTTTTTTTAATATTCCATCGTGTCCATGATTGGTGTATGGATCGAGGGCTACATCACACATTAAACCAATTTCTTTATAGTTTTTTTTAATTAATCTTAAGGCTCTACACACAAGATTATTTTTGTTTAAAGCCTCCGATCCTTTAGCATTTTTTTTAGAATTGGGAGTATTAGGAAATAGTGCAATCATGGGAATTCTTTTGCGAATTGCTTTCTCAACTAATCTTTCTATTTGATCAAGCGTATATATAAAAACTCCAGGCATTGATTTAACAGGTTCTTTAATATTTTTTCCATTTCTGATAAAAATTGGCCAGATAAGGTCGTTAGGAGATAAGTTGCTTTCGCTGACAAGCCTTCTAGACCATTCAGCTTTTCTGTTTCTCCTTAGCCTAACATTAGGATATGAACCTATATTTTTCATTTGATAATTGCTCCTATTACAATTTTAAGTTTATATTATCATAATTAATAACAGCATTACGACAAATGGTTCTGCTGGGTTATAAGTACTGTTAAATATAATAACGCTTTTAATGATAGAAAGGAGAATAGAGTCTATATACTGGCTTCTTTGACCGATAATAGGTTTCATTAGTTAATAAAAATCTAAATCAAAATATTGTGGTATAAATTTTTATACTGTATACATGTAGATTAATTTTAGTATTAACAGTGGCCTCATATAGAAAAAAAAAATCAAAAAAAATCCTTTTGGCATCAGATCATGCTGGTTTTGAATTAAAGGAAGCAATTAAAAGATTTTTAATAAAAAAAAGGAAAAAAGTTTTGGATCTCGGGACAAAGAATACTAATTCAGTTGATTATCCAGATTTTGCGCATTTGCTATCAAAAAAAATGAAAAAAAATAATAACCAATTTGGTATTTTAGTTTGCGGCTCTGGTATTGGGATGGATATGGCTGCTAACAAACACAAAAGTATTAGAGCTGCTTTATGCTATGATTTAAAATCAACAAAGTTAAGCAGATTGCACAATAATGCTAACGTGATGGCGATAGGAGCTAGATTGACTAAAAAAAATGTTGCATTAAAATGTGTAAGTGTATTTATGAAAACTAATTTTAAAGGTGGTCGCCATATGAATAGAGTTAAAAAAATATAAAGTTTTATGTCAAATTTAATTAAATATATATCAGAAGATTACCAAAATTTTTTCGATAATGATTTATCAACAACTGACTCGGATTTATATAATTCTATAAAGCTTGAACTAGAAAGACAACAACAGCATATTGAATTAATAGCGTCAGAAAATATTGTATCGAAAGCTGTTTTAGATGCACAAGGTTCAATCATGACAAATAAATATGCTGAAGGTTATCCTTCAAGAAGATATTACGGTGGATGCGAATTCGTTGATAAAGCGGAAGACCTGGCACTTGAAAGAGTAAAAAAATTATTTAATTGTAAATATGCTAATGTACAACCGCACTCAGGAGCACAAGCCAACGGCGCCGTATATCTTGCGCTTTTAAATCCTGGAGACCCAATACTTGGTATGAGTTTAAATTCTGGTGGTCACTTAACTCATGGAGCAAAAGTTTCACTTTCTGGCAAATGGTTAAAATCATTTCATTATGACGTAGATAAAGAAACTGGACTTATTGATTATAATCAAATCGAAGTATTGGCAAAACAACATAAACCGAAACTTATAATTGCTGGCGGTAGTGCATATTCTAGAATTATTGATTTCAAAAAATTTAGAGAAATAGCAGACAAAATAAATGCATATCTTATGGTAGACATGGCTCACTTTGCTGGATTAGTTGCTGGGAAGGGACATCCAAATCCAATTGAATATGCAGATGTTGTTACATCAACTACTCATAAAGTTTTAAGAGGTGGCAGAGGTGGAATTATCTTAACAAATAGAGAAGATATAATTAGGAAAATCAACTCAGCTGTTTTTCCAGGTTATCAAGGTGGACCTTTAATGCATATCATCGCAGCAAAAGCTGTTACTTTTCAAGAAGCTTTACAACCTAGTTTTAAAAATTATATTAAATCTGTTCTTGCTAACGCTAAAATTTTATCTGAAACTTTAAAAAATAATGGTTTTAAAATATTTTCAGGAGGTACTGATACACATTTAATGTTAGTTGACTTACGACCTTTTAAAGTTACAGGAAAAGATGCAGAAACCAGTTTAGGAAAAGCAAATATTACGTGCAACAAAAACGGTATTCCCTTTGATACACAGAAAATGACAATTACCTCGGGCATAAGACTTGGCACACAAGCTGTAACAACCAGAGGTTTTGGATTAAACGAATTCAAAAAAGTTGGAAATTTAATAAGCAAGGTAATTGAAAGTTTATCAAAAAATCAAGAAGATAATGGTAAAATTGAATCTGAAGTTAGAAAAGAAGTTATAGAGCTTTGTTCAAAATTTCCAATTTATAATCATTTGAAAGAAAATTAACTTATGCTTTGCCCATTTTGTAGAGAAAAAGATACATCAGTTGTAGACTCAAGACCAACTGAAGATGGAACCGCAATTAGAAGACGAAGAGTATGTGCTTGTGATAGAAAAGAACGTTTTACAACTTTTGAAAGGGTTCAATTTAGAGAACTAACTGTGATAAAAAGTAACGGCCGTCGAGCTCCTTTTGATAGGGATAAAATCGCTAAATCTATTACTATAGCTTTACGAAAAAGACCTATAGATGGCGAATCCGTTGAGAAGTTTATTTCAAAAATTGTCAGGAATTTAGAAGGTCTCGGTGAAAATGAAATTCCTACGTCTACAATAGGAAAATTTATTATGGATGGTCTCTCAAATTTAGATCAAGTAGCTTATGTTCGTTTTGCTTCAGTTTATAGAAATTTTAAAGAAGCGAAAGATTTTGAACAATTCATCGGCAACTTGAATGTCTATAAAGCAGAATAAACAATCAAAACATTCTTTTTTTATGAAGCTTGCTTTAATGCAGGCTCAAAGAAATTTGGGAAACACAAAAGAAAATCCTGCGGTGGGATGTGTTATTGTTAAAAATGATTGCATTATAAGCGCAGGATGCACAGGCATAAATGGCAGACCTCATGCTGAGCAAAATGCAATAACTTATTCTAAAAATGATATTAAAAATTCCGATTTGTACGTGACTCTAGAACCTTGCTCACATTACGGAAGAACACCACCTTGCGTTAAAACAATTATAAGAAATAAAATTAAAAGAGTTTTTTTCTCTCTAAATGATCCAGATCGCAGATCATATAACAAAAGCACAAAGCAACTTAAAAAAAATAAAATAAGAGTACAAAATGGAATTCTTGGTTCTGATATTAAAAATTTTTATAAAAGTTATTTTAAATACAAAGAAAATATTCTGCCTTTTGTTACAGCAAAAATGGCCATTTCGAAAGATTTTTATACAAACAGTAAGAAAAAAAAATGGATTACAAATAAGTTTTCCCGCGGAAGAGTACATTTAATGAGAAGCAATCATGATTGCATCCTAACAAGTATTAATACTATTATTATAGATAATCCAAGATTTACATGTAGAATTCGTGGATTAGAAGATAATTCGCCATCTAGAATTATTTTAGATAAAAGGCTAAAAATACACATTACATCTAATATAATTAGATCGGCAAATAAGTATCGTACTATTATTTTTTTCAATAAAATTGACCAAAAAAAAATCAAAGTATTAAAAAATTTAAAAATTGAACTTGTCAAAATTCCTTTAAGTGAGGATGGAAATTTTGATTTAAAATATATTCTTATGAAAGTAAAAATATTAGGTTTTTCTAGGATTTTTTTAGAATCTGGACTAAACTTGACTACTAATTTTTTAAATAAAGGTTTAGTGGATGATTTTCAACTTTTTATATCTAGTAAAAATCTTGGGAAGAATGGAAATAATAGCTTTAAAAAAAATATGAAATTATTTTTTAAAAATAGAAAATTTACCAATGAAAAAGTTAATCTATTTGGTGATAAATTAATCTCGTACAGGATTAAATAATGTTTAATGGAATAATTAAACACACAGGAAAAATTAGTAAGATCTATAAAAACAATAATAATTGTATTATAGAAATTCTATCCAAAATTAAATTTTCAAAAAATGAAATAGGATCATCTATTTCGTGTTCTGGGGCTTGTTTAACACTAGAAAAGTATAAAGGGAATTTAAGTAAATTCTATATTTCAAAAGAAACCTTAAATAGAACTAACTTTAAATCTTCAAATAAAGGAGATCTTATTAATCTAGAAAAATCATTAAAATATGGCGATCGTATTTCTGGACATTTTGCACAAGGTCATGTGGATACAACAAGTATAATTAAGAAAATTGATTTTGTTGGAAAATCTTGGTTTGTTAATTTTAAATTACCAAAAAAATATAAGAAATATTTAATCCAAAAAGGTTCTATTACTATTAACGGAGTTTCATTAACTATTTCAAAGATCTTAAAAGATGGTTTTCAAATAGTTGTTATTCCTCAAACATTGAAACTTACTAATTTAATGTATTTGAAAGAAAAAGATGTTGTAAATATTGAATTTGATGTTTTGGGTAAATATATAAAAAAATTTTTAAAATGAGCAAAATAAAGTTTTCGAAAATTAAAGAAATTTTACAAGATGCTAAACGTGGTAAAATGTTCATTTTATTAGATGACGAGGGAAGGGAAAATGAAGGTGATCTTATTATTCCAGCATCCAAATCAACCGCAAAGTCGATTAATTTTATGGCAAAATACGGTAGGGGACTTATATGTTTGGCTTTAAACCAAACTCAAGTAAATAAACTAAATTTATCATTAATGTCACCACTTAATAAATCCAGAACACAAACTGCCTTTACAGTTTCTATTGATGCAAAAAAAGGAGTTTCCACAGGTATATCAGCGCACGATAGAGCTCACACAATTAAAACAGCAATCAAAAAAAACGTTTCTCAAAATGATATTGTATCACCAGGTCATGTCTTTCCTATTGTTTCAAAGAATGGTGGAGTTTTAGTACGAGCTGGACACACAGAAGCATCTGTGGATGTTTCAAAATTATCTAAAAATGGTGCTTCAGCAGTTATTTGTGAAATTATGAATGACGACGGAACAATGGCTAAAGGCAAACAATTACTTAATTTTGCAAAAAAGCATAAATTAAAATTGGGAAAAATTGATGATTTAATCGCTTATCGTTTAAGTCGAGAAAACTTAATTAAATTTAAGAAATCTTCAATTATTAAAATTAAAAATCAAAATTATAATATAAAAATTTTTGAGAATTTGTTAGATAATTCAGAAAACTTTGCGTTAATTAAAGGAAATTTAAATAAAAATAAAAATCCTAGAGTAAGAGTTATTTCATCGAATATTGTAAAAAATTACTTAATGGGAGAAAAACTACCAAATTATTTTAATCAAACTATTGCGCATTTTCAAAACCATAAAGATTGTGTATTAATCTTTATAAGAGATACAAATCTTAAATCGGTTTCTGAGACTTTAAAGGGATATAAAAATAAAAAATTTTATAAAAGTGGAGAGGATAAGCTTATTAAAAACTATGGTATAGGAGCACAAATAATAAAAGCATTAAATATTAAAAAAATGATATTAGTAACTAGATCACAAAAGAAAGTTATTGGATTAGAGGGGTACGGCATAAAAATTACAAAACAAGAAATAATTAAATGAGGGAAAAAATTTGTATAATTACAGCGCATTACTATCAAAAAATAACATCAGATTTATACAATGGAGCAACTTTAGTATTAAACAAACACAAGATCTCTTCAGAGTGGATTAAAGTACCTGGTGTGTTTGAAATACCAGTAACTATTGTAAAAAATATAGAATCTTATGATGCATTTATTGCTTTAGGTTGCGTAATTAAAGGTGAAACACCTCATTTTGATTTAATTTCTAAAGCTGCTGTAAATGCAATAATGGATTTATCTATCAAGTATAAAAAACCAATAGGAAATGGAATAATTACCTGTTTAAGTGAAAAACAAGGTATTGAAAGAGCTGATCCAAATAAAAAAAATAAAGGAGGAGAGGCGGCTAAAGCAGTACTTTCAGTTTTGGGAATTTTAAAAGATGAATCAAAATGAAGCTCTTCAGAATCCTAGAGTTATTGTAGTCCAAAAATTATATAGTCATCATTTTAATAAAGAATCTGAGATAACATTTCCAAAGCATAGATATAAAAAATTTATCAAAGATGTTGTTGTTGGCACAATTGAAAGAAAAGAATTAATTCAAGATTTAATGGATAAAGAGTTAAAGGAAGATATAAACGATAATAAAACTGAAATAATATTAAAGTTAATGATAATGGCTGCTATATATGAATTTATGTTTATGCACAAAACACCTGTAAAAGTTGTTATTAGCGAATATTTAAAAGTATCAGATTTTTTTATTGGCTCAGGACAAAAAAGCTTTTTAAACGCTATATTAGATAAAATATCTAAGTTAAGCCGAGTTAAAAATGAATGAATTCTCATTAATTAGCAAATATTTAAAACCATTATCATTAAATAATCCAGGAGCACTAAAATTAAGTGACGACATTTAATTCTAGAAATAAATCGAAAATTATTTCTTTATCGAAAAAGTTAAATACTAAGATATCTAAAATTGGATTTATTAAAAAAGAAAAAAAAATTGTGTTTAGATATAATATGAATAAATTGATATTAAATACTAAAAAAATGGAGTATATACACAATTTTTAATAAAGATTTTGGTTGCCTTTTATGTTTTTTTTTGGCAATTTGCGTTTTTTTAATCATAATTAATTTTAATAAATGATTGGTACACTTAATCTTATTATAGCCGCAGGTTTACTGGCCATTTTATATGGATATATAGTTGGTAAACAAATATTATTAGCTAGTCCAGGTAACGCTAAAATGCAAGAAATTGCTAGCGCCATTCAAGAAGGTGCAAGAGCTTATCTAAACCGTCAATATAAAACAATTGCTATAGTTGGAGTTATTATTCTCATTATAATTACATATGCCTTGGGAATTTGGGTGGGTCTTGGTTATTTTATCGGAGCTTTTTTATCAGGAACAGCAGGTTATGTTGGAATGCTTGTATCAGTTCAAGCAAATGTAAGAACTACTGAAGCTTCTAGAAAAGGTTTATCTGCAGGTTTGAATATTAGCTTTAAATCTGGTGCTGTTACTGGAATGTTAGTTGCTGGCTTAGCCTTATTATCAATAGCGATTTATTATCTAATATTATTAAAATTAAATATAGAAAATAGAGAAATAATAAATGCGCTAGTTGGATTAGGCTTTGGTGCATCATTAATATCAATTTTTGCAAGATTAGGTGGTGGAATATTTACAAAAGGTGCTGATGTAGGTGCTGATTTAGTTGGTAAAATTGAAGCAGGAATTCCTGAAGATGATCCAAGAAATCCCGCTGTTATAGCCGATAACGTAGGTGATAATGTAGGAGATTGTGCTGGGATGGCTGCAGACCTCTTTGAAACTTATGCTGTAACAATAGTTGCTACTATGATTTTGTCTTCAATTTTTTTCTTAGGTAATTTAAGTATGATGATTTATCCGCTCGCAATAGCAGCAACATGTATACTTACTTCAATCGCGGGAACTTTTTTTGTGCGTTTGGGTTCAAGTAAAAATATAATGGGAGCGTTATATAAAGGCTTTATAGCTACTGCTATTTTATCTTTAATCTTTTTGTATCCAGTTACAGATAAAATAATTGGATTAGATAGTATTTATTCATCTACAAATGCTGAGTTTAGTGGTTTTGGACTTTATTTGTGTGGAGTTATTGGTTTGGTAATTACAGGACTTATTATTTGGGTAACAGAATATTATACTGGAACAAAATTTAGACCTGTTATAAGTATTGCAAAATCATCAATCACTGGACATGGAACAAATGTAATTCAAGGACTAGCTGTATCTTTGGAAGCAACAGCTTTGCCAGCTTTAATAATTGTTTCAGGTATTTTATTAACTAATCATATAGCTGGATTATTTGGAATCGCTATAGCTGTTACTACAATGCTTGCTGTAGCTGGAATGATTGTTGCTCTAGATGCTTATGGTCCAGTTACTGATAATGCTGGAGGAATAGCACAAATGGCAAATCTCCCTAAAAAAGTTAGAAAAACTACAGACGCTTTGGATGCGGTGGGAAACACAACAAAAGCTATTACTAAAGGATATGCTATTAGTTCAGCAGGACTAGGTGCTTTAGTTTTGTTTGCAGCTTATACAGAAGATATTAAATTTTTCTCAAATGTGAGTGGTTCTTTATTGGAAAATATGTCAGTAAGTTTTGATCTTACTAATCCTTTCGTTGTTGTTGGATTATTAATTGGTGGAATGTTGCCTTACCTATTCGGATCAATGTCAATGCGAGCTGTTGGAAGAGCAGCCGGAGCAGTAGTAATTGAAGTTAGAAGACAGTTTAAAAAAATTCCTGGAATAATGAAACGAAAAAGAAAACCTGATTACGGTAAATTAGTGGATTTATTAACTAAAGCAGCGATTAAAGAAATGATAATTCCTTCTTTATTACCAGTTTTATCACCCATAATTTTATACTTTATAATTTTAATGATAGGAGGCATTGAAGCAGCGCTATCCGCTGTTGGAGGAATGTTATTAGGTGTTATAATCACAGGCTTATTTGTTGCAATATCAATGACTGCAGGTGGTGGAGCATGGGATAATGCAAAAAAATACATAGAAGATGGAAAATTTGGTGGAAAAGGTTCTGAAGCACATAAAGCTGCGGTTACGGGAGACACGGTAGGAGATCCCTATAAAGATACAGCTGGCCCAGCTGTTAATCCTATGATTAAAATTACTAATATAGTTGCTTTATTACTTTTAGCTGTGATAGCTCATTAATATTATTTTTTTTTTACTTCCATTTTTTGTCTAATACTAGATAAAAAACTATATATAAAATTTTCTTTCCTTACATCATTTTCAGTAATAGCTTTAGCAAAATTTATTTTTTTCATGTTTTCTTTATCATAAAATTCTTTTTTGTTAAGAACACCATATTTATTAAATTCTAAAATTAAAACATTATTTTTTTTTAAATAACTTCTACCTAATTTTAATAATTTTCCTCGAGTTTTTGTTCTTTCTATATAAATCCACAAATTATCGTCTGTCATTCCTTTAGTTGCTGGATGACCCAAAATCTTAATTGCGTCATTTTTATTTGATTTGTTTACAACTATTAACTTTTCTCTTTTGTCAAGATATGCTATTCCATGAGTTTTTATTAATTCTTGACGTTGGCATCCAGTAAAAAAAATTAAGTAAGCTAGTAAAAAAAATATATTTTTTTTCATATGTTTAAACAAATTAAATCTCAGGAAAATAAATTATATAATAAAATTCTCTTTTTATCACGAAATAAATCATTTTACACCAAACTGGGTCTGATTGATACTTTTCAAAATCGAATTAATCTTATTTTTCTACATATTTCTTTTTTATTTATCAAATTAAAACAAAAAGATAAAAGTCAATTTTATAAAGAGTTTTTCCAAAAAATGTTTGATTTCATCTTTAATAAGATTGAATTAAATATGAGAGAAATTGGTTATGGTGATATGACGATTAACAAAAATATGAAGTTTTTAGTAAAAATTTTTTATAATATTTTGCTAAATTGTGAAAATTATAAAAAAAAAAACTTAAAGAACAAAAATTTGTTTTTACTTAAATACTTAACGCAAAATGTAGACAAAAAAAGTACTAATAATATTGGATTAGTTGAATATTTTGATAAATATCAAGCTTTTTGTTTTGATTTAAGATCTGATAGTGTATTAAAGGGAGATTTAAATTTTAATTATGAATAGGTATTAAGAAGATGGCTGTACCAAAAAGAAAAACATCAAAATCTAAAAGAGATAAAAGAAGATCTCATCATAGAATTAAAAGTGTTAATATTATTGAGGATAAAAAGTCTGGAGAGTTTAGACTTTCGCATCATGTTGATTTAAAAACTGGCTTTTATAAAGGTAGACAAGTTTTCGATCCCAAAAAATAAAATTATATGAATAATAAAGTAAATATTGCAATTGACGCAATGGGTGGAGAAAATGCACCAAAAAAAATAATTGATGGTATTGAATTATCTTTAAAAGAAAATAAGGAAAATTTTTTCAAACTTTACGGTAATAAAGATCAATTAAACGTTTTGATAAATAAAAAACCCGAGATCAATAATTATTGTGAAATTATTCATAGCGAAAATTATATTAAGGATGAAGAAAGTCCTTTAACTGCAGCTAAAAAAAGTGAAAGCACTAGCATGTGGCAGTCTATTGAATCACAAAAAAATGGTAAATCACAAATTACATTGTCAGCTGGGAATACTGGTGCATTGTTTATATTATCTAGATTAATTTTGAATATGATTGATGGAATTGAAAAACCTGCTCTTGCTGGTCTTTGGCCAAATCAAATAGGAATGAATGTTGTGTTAGATTTGGGAGCCAATATTGAGTGTAACGATAAAAATTTAATTGATTTTAGTTATATGGGAGCAGCTTTACATAAAGCTTTATATCCTGAGATCGAACCAATAATTGCATTATTAAATGTTGGATTGGAAGAAATAAAAGGAAGCGAAGCAATTAAGAAAGCTTATCAACATCTTAAAGAATCGAATAAAAATGATTTTAAATTTCATGGATATATTGAAGGAAATCATATTATGGATGGCAACGTTAACGTTATTGTTACCGATGGTTTTACAGGTAATATCGCTTTAAAAACGGCTGAAGGTACGGCAAATTTTATAACAAAAAATTTAAGAAAATCCTTAAACAAACTTTCAATTTTACTATCATACAAATCACTCAAACAATTTAAAGAAAGATTAGATCCACGAAACTATAATGGAGCTATATTATTAGGTCTTCAAGGCCCAGTTGTTAAAAGTCATGGATCTACAGACGCTATAGGATTCGCTCATTCAATAAATGTGTGTCATAAAATTGTAAAAGCCAATCTATTAGAAAAGATAAAATCACATTTATTTACTGTTGACGGTTGAATAAAGCAATATTATTTTTTGGTTAATGCTAAAAAAAAATTTTACTAGAAAAGATCTCAGTAATAATGTCCACCAAAATTTAGGATTTTCTAAAAATATTTCATCATTAATAATTGATGACTTTTTTGAATCTTTAGTTTCAGAATTAATAAAATTTAATAAAATTAAAATCTCATCCTTTGGAACGTTTAAAGTTGTTGATAAAAAAGAAAGGATAGGCCGTAACCCAAAAACAAAAGTTGAAGCTAAAATTATAGCTAGAAAAGTTGTTAAATTTAAACCATCAAATACAATTAAAGAAAAATTAAACCGTCAATGAAAAGTTATCTTAAGTCTGATGTTGCATATAAAACTATTGGTGAAGTAACTAAAATGCTCGGTCTTATCGACAAAAAAACTGGTCATTTACAAACACACACTCTTAGATATTGGGAAACTCAATTTAAACAAATTAGGCCATTGATTAGAGCAGGCAAGAGAAGGTATTACTCAAAACAAAACTTTCAAATTATTAAACTAATAAAATTTTTGTTAAAAGAAAAAGGTTTAACTATTAATGGAGTAAAAAAAATATTAAATAATCCAGATATTCGCTCTCTTGACGATAATATGAATTTTGGTATATATAAGTCAGATTTGAAAAATACCAAAATTATTAAAGACAAAATAAAAAAGATCTCTAAAATTATAAGCGAGTTGAAAAAATTTAGAAATGGCTAAAAAAACTTCTATAAAAGTACGTCTTGTCCCAGAAAACAAACCAAATAGTCCTTTTTTTTATTATGTTAAAAAACCTACATCTGGTGAAAAAGCAAAAGTAAAGCTAAAAGTGAAGAAATATAATCCTGCAACACGTAAGCACGAAATGTTTATTGAGAAAAAATTACCACCTCATAGTAAATAATTATTTTTTTTTAAAATTTCTTCTTTGAAAATCAACATAGCTCCAAATCATAGCTTTCCATATTCTTCTTGTTATTTTTGGATCAATGCCATTTTTAATTGATTTATTTTTAATTTTTTTAAAAATTTCATTATTTCTTTTGTGATCAACAATTTCTTTTCTAAATTTTTTTAAACTCAACATATATTTAACAATTTGAGTTCTTTTTTTAATTAAGTTGAAAATTTTTTGGTCTAATTGATCAACTTTATTCCTAGCTATATTCAGTTTTTTTTTATTCATTATGGTGACAAATAAGCAATTTTTAATTTATTAAATAGATATGTATATTAATTTCATGTCTAAGAAAAATAAAAATATTTATATTTCATATTGGTTATTGTTAATAACTTTTCTAGTAGCTTTAATGATTGTTGTAGGAGGATTAACCAGATTAACCAACTCAGGATTATCAATTACTAGATGGGATTTAATCTCTGGTATATTACCACCCTTATCGTTAAATGAATGGGAAAAATCATTTTCGTTCTATAAACAAATACCTGAATACAGTTTGTTAAATTCATCAATGACTTTAGAACAATTTAAGACTATTTACTGGTGGGAATATACACATAGATTATTAGGACGTATTGTTGGATTGTTCTATTTAATACCTTTACTTTATTTTACATTTAAAAAATTAATAAAAAAAAATTCATTAATTTCTTTTTACCTAATTTTATTTCTTATATTTTTTCAAGGTTTTATCGGATGGCATATGGTTAAAAGTGGCTTAACTGAAAGAACTGACGTGAGTCATTATCGTTTGGCTTTACATTTGACTTTAGCTTTTATTATTTTTATTTTACTGCTTTGGAATTATCTTAAATATAAAAATCAACTTGTAATTATTTCCAATAAAAAGTTACCATTATATCTGTCGGTTTTTTTTATATTTTGTGTGCTGGTTCAAATATCTATAGGTGCTTTTGTATCAGGCTTGGACGCTGGCCAAATATATCAATCATGGCCATTAATGAATCAAAGTTATTTTCCTAATGATTCTAATTTAAAAGATTTATTTTCTTTGAATTTATTTGAGGTACCATCATTAGTTCAATTTATACATAGAAATATGGCATATTTTCTATTTTTATTGTTTTTGATCATTGGAACAATAACATACAAGTATAGTGATTTTGCTTATTTAAGAAAAACTACTTTATTAGTTTTTGTTTCGCTTTTTTTACAAATTATTTTAGGAATTTTAACAGTATTATCAGGAGCGCACATAATTTTAGCATCTATGCATCAAATGGGTTCAATACTTTTAATTACAACATCTTTAATTCTAGTATTTAAAAACTCTAGAATTAACTAACAGCTTTTAGCTTTACGTTTCCAGAGGTTTCTAAAGCTTGCTTTAAGTCTGCAATAATATCATCAGGATGTTCAATTCCAACTGATAATCTTATATATCCAGGTGTTACTCCAGCAGCCAATAATTCTTTTTCAGTTAATTGACTATGAGTTGTTGTAGCTGGATGAAGAGCTAAACTTCTTGCATCTCCAATATTAGCCACGTGATAAAACATTTGTAAAGCTTCTATGAATTTTTTACCCGCTTCAACACCACCTTTTATTTCTATTCCAACAAGCGCTCCATTTCCTCCTTTGAAATATTTTTTTGCTCTATTTGCTATTTCTCCTTTGTAAAGAGTTGGATATATCACTTTTTCTATACTTTTATGTGTTGATAGGAAATCAACAACTTTTTCTGCATTTGAACAATGTTGTCTAAACCTTAGTGGTAAAGTTTCTAAACCTTGGATATGTTGAAAAGCGTTATCTGGGGATAAACAAGATCCCAGGTCACGAAGTAATATAACTCTTGCCCTTACAGCAAAAGCTACATTCGCTCCTGTTAATTCTGGAACAACTTTACCCCACACAGCTCCACTATAACTTGGATCTGGTTCATTAAATAAAGGATGTCTTTTTGGATCTGCAGTCCAATCAAAGTTTCCTCCATCAACTATAATTCCACCAATTACCGTACCATGACCTCCTATATATTTTGTTAATGAATGCACAATTACGGCAGCTCCATGTTCAAATGGTTTACAAATGATTGGCGCTGCAGTGTTATCCACTATTAAAGGTATGTTATATTTTCTTCCAATGTCAGAAACTTCTTTGATAGGAAAGGCTCTCAAATATGGATTAGGTAAAGTTTCAGCATATATGGCTCTTGTTTTATCATCAAATAATTTTTCAAAATTTTTCGGATCTATAGGATCGGCATACCTTACCTCTATCCCTTGTCTTTTGAGTGTATGAGTAAACAAATTTACAGTTCCACCGTACAGGTCTGTTGAACTGATAACATTATCACCTGCTTGAGCAACATTTAGTAAAGAAAATGCTGAAGCAGACTGTCCAGAGCTAACTGCTAGAGCAGCCAGACCCCCTTCTAATGCCGCAACTCTTTTTTCCAATGCATCACAGGTTGGATTCATTATACGCGTATATATGTTTCCAAACTCTTTTAAGGCAAAGAGATTAGCTGCAGTATCTGTATCCTTAAATTGATAAGAGGTAGTCCGATATATAGGTACAGCCACTGCCGTAGTGGCAGGATCACTTCTGTATTCTCCTCCATGTATCGCTATTGTTTCTGGATTCTTTATATCTTTGGCCATTTTTATTCTCCTTTTTTATTGTCTTAGAATAATTCAAGATACACAATATAGTCAAATACCTATGCCGAATTTCCGTGTAAAAAAAAACCGCCAGATATAGCGGTTATTAAACTATCATTTTAGCAGTTTAGTGCCCGCAATCAGATACAAATCGGCAACGTCTTATTAAACTAAGAAATAATCTAGTTGTAAAGACTTTTTTAATTCCAAAAGATTTGACTTTGATTATTAATCTCAGTACTTATGCGCCAATTACGATGACAAGTTTTATTAAAAAAAAAGAAGTTAAAAATAATTGGCTTTTAATAGATGCTGAAAACGCAGTTGTGGGTAGGCTAGCTGCTTATATATCTGTGGTCTTAAGAGGAAAAAATAAAAGTCAATATACACCTCATATGGATAATGGCGATTTTGTAGTTGTGACAAATATAGAAAAAATTAAATTTACGGGCAAAAAGTTTAATAACAAAAAATATTATAGACATACAGGTTACCCAGGTGGCCTCAAAACCACTACTCCCTCCTTGTTAATAAATAAAAAGCCAGAAGAAATTTTAAAGTTAGCTGTAAAAAGAATGTTACCAGGAGGTCCATTAGCAAAAAAACAGCTTTCAAAGTTAAAAATATATAAGGGTAAATCACATCCACACGAAGTACAAAATCCTAAAATTATTGATTTTGGTAAAATTAATTTTAAAAATAAAATTTCAATAAATTAATATGGAATCACAATTAAATCCTGAACCTGTAAAAAAAGAAATTAAATTAGACTTTAAAGAAGCTAAATATGCAACTGGAAGAAGAAAAAAATCCATTGCAAGAGTTTGGTTAAAAAAAGGTTCTGGCAGTATTAATGTCAATGGAAAAAAAATGATAGATTACTTCAAAAATCAAAACTTACAAACTGCAGTTTGTAGGCCATTCGCAGTAGTTAAAAGAGAAAATGAATTTGATGTAAGATGCTCTGTAAAAGGAGGTGGTCTATCAGGTCAAGCTGGAGCAATAATGCATGGCATAGCAAGGGGTTTAATACAATTTGAACCAGATCTTAAACCAGCTTTAAAAAAAGAAAAACTTACCACGAGAGACTCTCGAGCTGTAGAAAGAAAAAAATACGGCCGTCGGAAAGCAAGAAGAAGCTTCCAGTTTTCTAAAAGATAAATCTTCGTTACAATATCTCTTAAGAATAATAACTGGTATAATCAAAAAACATGAAAGATTCATTAAATATTGCGATCGCTGGAGCAACTGGATATGTGGGGTTAGAATTAATTAAAATATTATCAAACCATCCAAAAGCTACAATTGTCTATTTGTGTGCACGAAAATCTATTGGAAAATCAATTAATGTTTTTGATAAAAGAATTAAAAAAAAAAATTTACCTAAAATTTCAGAAATAAAAAAAATAAATTGGAACAAAGTAAATATTCTTTTTACAGCACTTCCGAATGGCGAAGCGCAAAAAATCGCGAAACGAATTCCAGACAATATAAAATTAATCGATTTATCGGCAGATTTTAGACTAAACAATTCTAAATTATACAAAAAATGGTATGGAATTGATCATAACTGTAAAAAACTTATAAAAAAATCAATTTATGCCATTACAGAATTTTCAAGAAATACACTTAACAAGCATAACATTATTTCTTGTCCTGGCTGTTATCCTACTTCTGTCCAACTTCCATTGATACCTTTGGTTCAAAAAAGAATGATAAATATTAACAATATTATTATAGATTCTAAGTCAGGTTATTCCGGTGCTGGCATAAATATAAAGAAAAAATTTGCTTTCAAAAACTTATTTAATTCTGTTTCAGCATATGGCATAGGATCTCATAGACATATGGCCGAAATTGATCAAGAATTATCAAAAGTATCAAAAAGAAAGATTAATGTTTTTTTTACACCACACCTCATACCAATGTTTAGAGGAATTCTATCTACTATATACTTGGAAACGAATGGAAAAAATAATGCTCAAAAAATCTATAAGTTTTTGAAAAAATATCACAAAAATAATTTTTTTGTTAAAATAGCTAAATTTAACTCTCCCATAGGTACAGGAGATGTAATAAATACAAATTATTGCAAAATTTCTGTGTGTAAAGACAGAAAAAGAAACAAGATTATAATTGTCTCAGTACTAGACAATCTAATCAAGGGTGCCTCAGGTCAGGCAGTTCAAAATATGAATGTTGCATACCAATTAAAAGAAACTTTGGGCTTACAATGAAATATTTAATTTTATTAATTTTCTCACTTTTAGTGTTTGCTTGTTCAAACGGTAAAAGAGTTTATTGGTGTGGTGATCATGCTTGCATTAATAATAAAGAAAAAGAGGCATATTTTAAAAAAACAATGATTATTGAAATAAGAGATTTAAGTAAACAGAATAAAAAAAGTAAATCAGAATTAGAAATAATAAAAAAACAAGCTGGTTTAGAACAAAAAAAGGAAATTAAAAATGAGAAAGAATTGGCCAAACAAGTTCGTCTAGATAAAAAAAGAAGAATTAAAGAGGAGAAGGAGCTGGCCAAACAAGTTCGTCTAGACAAAAAAAGAAGAATTAAAGAGGAGAAGGAGCTGACCAAACAAGTTCGCTTAGAGGAAAAAAAAATAATTAAAGAGGAAAAAAAATCTTATAAGAAAAAGATACTAAAAACTGAAAATGTTCCTTTGGAAAAAGAAATTGTAATAAATACTGGTATTGCGAGAATTGATATTTCTTCCAATGAATTTAAGGAACTGGTAGAAAAAATTACTAATAAAAATATGTTTAGACCTTATCCAAATATCAATGATATACCGAACTAATCATGACACCTAAGAAAGTTAATATAGCGATTGTCGGTTTTGGAAATATTGGAAGTTATTTTTATAAAATTTTAGAAAAAAACAAAAAAATAATTACTATTAAAACTGGTAAAATACCTTTTGTTAAATATATTTCTGCAAAAAGTATAAATAAAAAAAGAAGTATTAAAATTCCAAAATCTAAATGGTTCAAGAACCCAATGTATTTAACATCAAAAAAAAACATTGATGTAATTGTTGAACTAATCGGCGGATCTGATGGTATTGCAAAAAAAATAGTTTTTTCTGCTTTAAAAAACAAAAAACATGTAATTACTGCAAACAAAGCCTTAATGGCGAAATATGGTGATCAACTTGCTCATATTGCTGAAAAAAATAATGTTAATCTTGAATACGAAGCATCAGTCGCGGGTGGTATACCGGTTATAAGAATAATCAAAGAAGGTTTAATTGCTAACAAAATTAATAAAATATATGGAATTCTTAATGGAACAACTAATTATATTTTATCAACAATGGAAGAAACTGGAAGAAGTTTTTCTGAAGTTCTTGATGACGCTAAAAAATTAGGATTTGCAGAAAATAATCCAGCATCTGATTTAGAAGGAAATGATGCTGCTGCTAAAATTAAAATTTTATCGTCAATCGCTTTTAATAAAACTATATCAAAAAATAAAATTTTAACTGAAGGTATACAAAATCTTAACCAAAAAGATATATATCACGCCAAAAATTTGGGTTATAAAATTAAATTGTTAGCAATAGCTGAGATTAAAAATAACAAATTAATGGAACGTGTACATCCCTGCCTTATTTTAAAGAATTCTTATATCGCAAATATTAATGGTGTTTTAAATGCAATTGTTGTGGATGGTTATCCAATTGGTAGATCGGTTTTACAAGGTGAAGGTGCTGGCCCAGGTCCCACATCCTCAGCTTTAATTTCCGATTTATGTTCAATTCTGAGGGGAAATATTAAATATCCTTTCGGTGTTTCTTGTTTTTTAAGAAAAAAAATAAGAAAATTTAATATATTAAATCGCGCTTGCTCCTCTTACTTAAGAATTGAAGTAAAAGACCAACCTGGTGTTTTGTCTTCTATAACAAAAATTTTTGCAAAAAATAAAATTTCAATTAAGAATTTAATACAAGCACCAAATAAAAAGGAAAAAAAGGCCACTGTAGTAATAATAACTCATGAAGCTTTAGAAAAAAATTTTAATAATTTACTTTCTAATTTATACAAAAATAAATTTGTACTTAAAAAGCCAATTTTTATAAGAATAGAAAAATTTAAATGATTATTGATAAAGCGCTTATTGAGCCCTTTGCTAGGACTACAGAAAGAGCTGCGTACGGTGCTTCTTTGTTTAAAAGTAAAGGCGATAAAGTAGGTGCAGATCAATCTGCGGTAGACGAAATGAGAATGCAGCTAAATAAAATTAATATGAAAGGTAAAATTGTTATTGGAGAAGGAGAATTGGATGAAGCTCCAATGTTATATATTGGAGAAGAAGTTGGAAATAAGTCTGGTGATGAATTTGATATAGCGGTTGATCCATTAGAAGGTACAAATTTTACTGCAAAAAACTTACCCAACGCATTGTCTGTACTAGCTGTTACACGAAAAGGCAATCTTCTTCATGCACCAGATACCTATATGGAAAAAATAGCAATTGGACCTGGATTGCCTGAAAACTTAATTGACCTTGATTTTTCTGTAGAAAAAAATATTAAATTACTTTCCGATGCAAAAAATATTTCACCAGATAAATTATCAGCTTGTGTGTTAGAACGTCCAAGACATGACCGAATTGTAGATTCTTTAAATTCAATGGGTGTCAAAATTAATTTCATTAGTGATGGAGATGTCTTAGGCGCAATTGCGGTTGCAAATCCAAAATCTAATATTGATATATACTTAGGAACAGGTGGCGGTCCCGAAGGTGTTCTTGCGGCAGCTGCTTTGAGTTGTTTAGGTGGTCAAATGCAGACCAGACTGGTATTTCAAGATGATGATGAAAAAAATAGAGCAAAAAAAATTGGCATCAAAGAACTAAACATGAAATATAACATGAATGATATGGTTAAAGGAGATGTAATCTTTTGTGCTACTGGTGTTACAGATGGAGATTTAGTCAATGGAATAAAAGATCTTGGAGATTATTTTGAAGCAGAAACTTTTGTGCTTCATAAAAGTAGCAATATCAATAAAATAATAAAAAATAAAATAAAAAAATGAATTTCACTTCAGTTAGTGGAAAAAACTGGGTATTTAAGAAATTCAATTCCTCTGACATCAAAATATATTCTGAAGATTATTCTTTAAGTGAAATAGTTGCTAAACTTTTATCAATTAGAAAAAAAAATATTGAAGATATAGGTCTCTTTTTAAATCCGACTATTAAAAATCTTATGCCGAATCCCTTAACTTTGAAAGACATGGAAAATGCTATAGAAAGAACTTATCAGGGTATAAAAAAAAGAGAATTAATTGGTATTTTCGGAGATTACGATGTAGATGGTGCCACTTCAACAGCTTTGCTGGCGCGCTATTTTTTATCTATCAACCAAAAAATTCAAACATATATACCAGACAGAAAAAGAGAAGGTTATGGTCCAAGTGTTGAAGGTTTTAATAATCTTATTAAATTAGGTACAAAAATTATTTTTACTGTAGATTGTGGAACTTTATCTTTTGAACCTGTCAAAATTGCACAAAGTCAAAATATTGATGTAATTGTACTTGACCATCATCAATCCGATCTTAAACTTCCCAACGCTTGCGCTATTGTTAATCCAAATAGATACGATGACACTTCTAAACTCAATTATCTTTGTGCTGCAGGCGTATGTTTTATGTTTTTGGTAGCCTTAAACAAAAAATTGAGAGATAGAAATTGGTTTGAGGAGAAAAAAATTAACGAACCTAACATTTTAAATTTTTTGGATTTAGTTTCTTTGGGAACCGTATGTGATGTTGTTCCACTAGTTGATTTAAATAGGGCTATTGTTACACAAGGACTTAAAATATTAAAAAAAAGATTAAATTTAGGTTTAAAAACTTTATACGACTTATGTAAAATTGAATCTCAACCTACTACATATCATTTGGGATATATCTTAGGACCGAGAATAAACGCTGGAGGAAGAGTTGGTAAATCTTCTCACGGAGCTGAACTCCTGGCCTCTGATGATCCTCAAAGAACATATCAAATAGCTAACGACTTAAATAAATCTAATAAAGAAAGACAAAGCATTGAACTGATGTTATCTGAACAAGTAAATTCTGAAGTTAAAAATTTTCAAGATGATCCTGTTTTAATTTTAACAGGAAACAGCTGGCACGAAGGAATAATTGGTATTGTTGCTTCAAGAATTAAAGAAAAATATAATAAACCAACCATACTAATTTCTATAAATGAGAGTTTAGGAAAAGGATCAGCTAGATCGATATTTGGTTTTGATATTGGAACCCAAATTATTAAAGCAACTCAGTCAGGTATTGTTGAAAAGGGTGGGGGTCATAAAATGGCTGGTGGTTTTACTATTAAGAAAGAAAATATTCCTTTATTTAGAGACTTCTTAATAAAGAATTTTAAAAAATCTAAATTAAGTTCATCAAAAATTGTCAATTTATACTTGGATTCAATAATAGCTCCCAGCGCTTTAAACGAAGAATTTTATTCTGAGATAGAAAGATTGGCTCCTTTTGGCTCAGGTAATAGTGAACCTAAATTTGTTATAGAAAACTTACAAGTAATTGCTTCAGATTTAGTTGCAGATAAGCACATAAAAACTGTTTTATATGGTAAAGATGGTTCAGTTATTAAGAGCATTGCTTTTAATGCTAAAGACAGTCCGTTAGAGCCATTTCTTACCAAAAAAAATAAAAAAAAATTTAATATTGCTGGAAAAATGAATTTAAATGAATGGCAAGGAAGAAAAAGTGTAGAATTTATAATAGAAGATATATCCTTACACTAAATTAATTTGGCAATCTTTTAAAAACTTCTCCTAAATTTTTTTCATAATTTTTCCATGAATCAACTGAACTCTTATAAATTTTTTTTCTAGCTTGAGTATCACTAGCCGTTTTAATGGCTCTTTTATTATTATAAAATTTTAAACAATTCTCATTCCAACTTAAATTGCATAATTTTAATAAGTTTCGAATTTGTTGTTCTGGATTTTGAATTATTTTTTCATATTTTATATCAATAACGAATTTTGGTAATGTATTTTTCCAATGTTTCATTAAATCATTATAAAGATTATAAAACTCAGATATTTCCTCTAAATTATAAGCAAAATTTAAGCTAGGGTTGACAAAATAATTTTTAAAAATTGATATACAGTTATCTCTTGGATTTCTAACGCAATGAACTATTTTAGAATTTGGTAATATCAATTTTATTAAGCCAATCCATTTAAAATTAATTGGCAGTTTATCACTTACTCTTTCTGAATCATTGGATATATTTTTTAAATTGCTAATATATTCTTGGCCAATGCTTTTTAAATTATCTCTATCAATGTTCATTATATTTTCAAAAAAAAGTTTTTCAGCTTTATTGTCAAAATGTTTTTTTATTAGATCTGGTAAGAAATTTAACTCATCTCCTCCAAAGACCTTTGGATGACTTGATAGTATTTGTTCTACTAGAGTGGTACCAGATCTAGGCATTCCAAGAATGAATATTGGTGTAGAATCTATATTTCCAGATTGTTCAAATTTATTAAAAAGATTTTTGTTAAATATTTTTTTAATATTAGTAAATTCTTCTTTTTCGCTTTCAATTGAAAAATCTATAATTGTTCTACGAAAATCATTACCATCTTTATAATATTGAAATGCTTTACTGAAATCCTTGATATCATCTGAAGCCTTACCTAAAGCAAATGCAATTTCTGTTTTTTGACTTTTATCAATTTGGGGATCTTCATAACTTTTTTTAAGAAAAATAAAATGTTCATCATTTATTGTATACTTAGTTATTTGACTTAAAATTCTATGAGCAGTATAAAAATGGACATTTAATTTAAGAGTCTTTTTTAAATGTTTTTCCGCTTCTTCAATCTTTCCAATATTTTTATAAGCAATTCCTAAATTGTAATGAGATATAAAAAAATTGTGATCTATAGTTACCGCATTTTTAAAACAAACGATAGCTTCTTGATACTTGTTCAATGTAAGATACAAATTACCTAAATTATTTTGCGGCTCGGGCATTTTACTATCTAAATCAATTGACTTTTTGAAATAATTTTCTGCCTTTTTATAATTTTCTTTTGATTGATAGATGGATCCCAAATTATTATATATAACAGCGTAATTTGGATCGATTTTAATTCCTTTTTCATAGTACTCGATAGCTTCATCTATTTTTTTTTGTTCGGTTAAAATAAGTCCTAAAACATTGTATAAATTCACAATTTTAGGATGAGCACTAATAAGCTCTTTGTTAAATAATTCTGCTTTAGATAAATTTTTTGACTTATATAAATTTAAAAGTAATTGAATTTTTTTTTTAAGATTTTCCATTAGTTATGTTGTTATCAGCTGATATTATGTTATGAAGATTTTTAATCACAAGACTAGAATTATTGATCATTGAAACAATATTAAATATATAATAAATACAAGGATAATTTAATAGGTCCCATCGTCTATCGGTTAGGACACATGGTTTTCATCCATGAAAGAGGGGTTCGATTCCCCTTGGGACCGCC
>ENA-OQTX01000091-OQTX01000091.1-marine-metagenome-genome-assembly--contig:-NODE-91-length-25066-cov-3.768298_pt1 | contig 25066 bp, 20 predicted proteins | sample MGYA00240992_ERZ505281 | MGnify/ENA primary metagenome ERZ505281 (study PRJEB26146, sample SAMN05422147) | marine metagenome | isolation source: South Atlantic Ocean | place: Atlantic Ocean:South Atlantic... | reverse complement strand
AAAAAAGGGGCCTTCGGGCCCCTTTTTTTGTCTGCGCATTTCTCCAAACGGGCTTTCACGTGACTGCGGCGCAAGCATTGACAAAATAATCGCCTACTTCGCCCTGAATGGTTACCCTGTCAGTAAGCGCCTTACTGGCCGTAAAGAATGACAATCAGAGCAGTAAAGGGGGGCTCAATGCGACGCAGTATTCTCCTGACAGTGTGCTTGATGATTTCCCTGTTGACCGGTTGTGAAAAGGAGCCGGGGGTCGGTGAAGTCGTCAGTACCTTCAACAACTATGAAGAAACCGGCGACTTACCTGCCTTGCAGGAACACGGCTTTATTCGCCTGCTTGCCCCGCGTTTCGATGAGCCCTCCGGCTTGCCCCGGGAGGGAGTTCCCGCCAGAGAATACCAGGCGCAGGCTGAGGAATTTGTCAGGCACCTGGGGCTGGAGCCCCGCTGGGTTTATGCAGACAGCTTCGCGGAGCTGGGTCAGCTGATCAACGCCGGCGCTGCCGATATCATCGTCACAAACTATTCGGTGACCAAGGCACGACAGAAGGACCTGGCATTTTCGACCCCCGTTAATGCGGTTCAGGAGAAACTGATCGTGCCTGCCGATCAGGCAGGCATTGCCCTGACCAAGCTGAAAAATCTCACCATTTCAGTCCCGGAAGGGACGGCTTACCAGGAGACGGCCGAAAAACTCGCTCGTCGCCATGACAATATTTCGGTGGATGTTCTGGACGCTGACCTTTCCGATGAAGAGCTCGTTGAGGGAGTGGAGTCCGGTGATCTGGGTGCCACCATCATTGACAGCAATATGCTGGATATCCTGATTACCCCTGACTCTGCTGCGGGAATTGGTCCGGTGGTGAACCGCAAACGGCGCATTGCCTGGGCCGTGCGGCAGGACAGTACCGAGCTCCTGGATCGTATCAACCAGTTCATCACCAGCCAGCGGGTCATGTCGTCCGTCAAACAGCAGGAAAAACGCGATTGGGCGGCAATCCAGGAGCAGGGAGTTCTGCGTGTCATTACATCCAACAACCCGGCCAGCTACTTCATGTGGCGAGGAGAGTTGATGGGGTTTGATTACGACCTGATCAATGATTTCGCCAAGAAACACCGGCTCAGGGTCAGTGTGGTTGTTCGTGACAGTCCGTCTGCCATGTTTGCCGCGCTGGAAGCCGGGGAGGGAGATGTGATTGCGGCTTCCATGACCATCACCGAAGACCGTCAGCGCCAGGGCTGGATGTTCAGTGACCGCTATCTGGAGGTGAATGAGCAACTGATCGGTCGTGCTGATGAGTCGCCGCTGGAAAACATCGGCCAGCTTGCCGGTCGCACTGTGGCGGTCAATCCGGAAACGGCCTATTACGATACTCTGCAGCGACTTCGTGAGAGTGATTTCCCCTTCATCGTTCAGGAGGTGCCGGGCGCCAGCACAGAGATGCTGATCAATGCCGTCGCCAATGGAGAATACGACCTGACCATGGCTGACAGTCACCTGGCTGCCATGGAGTCCACTTACCGGGACGATATTGCGGTGTTGTTTGAATTTGAACCTGCCAAGGAAATTGGGTGGGGCTTGCGTCCGGAACAGACCGCGTTGAAAGAGCAGCTTAACAGCTATATTGCCCGTCATTATCGTGGGCTGAATTACAATATTACCTATAACCGCTATTTCCGCGAGAAAAAAACCATTAACACCCACGAGGCGTATCGTGTGGGGTCAGGAAAAGCCATTTCTCCTTACGATGACCTGGTCAAAAGCGAGGCGCTGAAGTATGGACTGGACTGGCGCTTGATTACCTCACAGATGTACCAGGAAAGTCGCTTCAACCCCAAGGCGCGCTCTTTTGCCGGTGCCCAGGGGTTACTGCAGGTAATGCCGAGAACCGGTCGTCAGTTTGGTTACAGCAACCTGACGCGCCCGGAAAATGGTGTTGCCGCAGGGGTGGCCTACATGGATTGGCTGGAGCAACGGTTCCCGGCGCGTCTCGACCTGGCAGAGAAGCTGTATTTTACCCTGGCGGCCTACAATGCCGGCCACGGCCATGTGGAGGACGCCCGACGTCTTGCCGAGCGACTGGGCAAGGATCCGGATAAATGGTTCGGCCATGTGGAAGAGGCCATGTTGCTGCTTTCCCGGCCGGAATACGCGCGTCAGGCCCGATATGGCTATGTGCGGGGCGCCGAGCCGGTGAAGTATGTCAGACAGATCAAGAACCGTTATCTGGGCTATGTGTCTGCGCTGGAGGAAGAAGAGGGCTAGATTTAGCCGGGACGGCGACAAAGTAAAGGGATGTTTTACAAAGTTGCCATGGAAAAGCCCTCTGTCAGCCCCATGATAGAGGTACCCATTCATTGAAAGGAGATTGTGATGGATCGCAATGCTTTCATCGAAAAGATTAAAGGTAAGCTTAACGAACTGGATAATGAATTCGACCAGTTGCAAGTCAAGGCGGACAAAGCCAGTGAAGACGTTCGTCACAAGTGGGAAAGTCGCAAGCTGGAGCTGAAGGAAAAACGCCAGGAACTGGCGGCCCGGCTTGATGAGTTGCGTAACGATAGCAACGCCCGCTGGGAAGATGTGAAGGCTAGCGTGGAAAAAACCTGGGATAGCACCCTGGATGGCCTCAAGGACATCAAAAACAATTTGTTCAAGTAAGGTGTAGCAACGAGCTATACACAAAAAAGCGGGCTTTTTTTAAGCCCGCTTTTTTTATGATTCATTAGCGGTGAAATGGCGCTGACCTGACGCCTACCATCATCGCTACCCCGCCAGGGGATCAAGCCATTGGCGCAATGCATCCAGTACCTGCTCCCGGCAGTGATCATTGAGAAGTTCATGGCGTCCGTCAGGCCAGAAGTGCGCGGTCAAGGGTTGCTCCATGGTATGCAGGACTTGCTCAAGGGCCATCATGCCCTTGCCCATATCACTCATGGGATCCTGCTCACCGCCTAGCAGTAACACCGGTAACGCATCGGGGAGTTCGGCAAGATGCTGGATGCTGTGGATCTGACGTAGTCCGTCGATCAACTGGCACCAGGACTCGGTGGTGCAATCGAAACCACACAGATCATCATCCAGATAACGTTGTACCTGGTCCCGGTCGTTGCTCAGCCAGTCGAACTCACTGCTGGGGTCGGGCACGCGTTTGGCCCAGGCACCAAACGTCATTCTGCGAATCAAGGGGCTGACACCGCGCTTGCCATTACGGCGTCGTGCCAGTTTCACGGGCAGCCCCATCAGGGTGTAAAACGTTGCCGGGTGATAGTCGCTGGCGCAGAGCACCAGTCCGGCCAGGTTCTCGCCGGTCTGTTGGGCCGCTGCCAGGGCAATGAACGAGCCCATGCTGTGGCCGCCAAGCACGCAGGGAAGCCCCGGGTGGGTTTCACGGGCCATGGTGATCACGGCAATCGCATCCTGTACCAGGCAATCCCAGCCGTTTTCATCACCGAAATGGCCTTTCGGGCAAGCCTCGCTGATGCTCAGGCCGTGGCCACGGTGGTCCGGGCAATACAGATGCCAGCCCTGGTCGTTCAGCGCTTTCGCCAGGGCCTCATAACGGGCACCATGCTCCGCCATGCCGTGCAACCACACCATAATGCCCTTTGACGTGGCGGCTTCGGTGGGCCAGTGATGAATGGCGGTGGAATGGCCGTCGCCCGTATTCAGGTAGCGCATCTGCTTGCTCATAACATTCTCCGGCGGCGCGGTCAGTGGACAGGTTGGATGCCTGTGGCGTGCAGGCGTTGCTGGCGAGGGAAAACGTTCCCGCGGCAGGCTGTCGGACAGGTTGCCTGAGCCCGTCACGGACCATGGCATAATAACAGCTATGGCAACAGGGTGATGCAGCAACTACCATGCCGGACGCTGTTGCACGCTGCCCGATTTCCAGGAGAAACCATGATCGAATACCGGATTCGCCCACTGCGCCCTGAAGCCCATCTTTTTGAAGTGACGCTGACCGTGGCGAAGCCGACCCCGGAAGGGCAGGCGTTTACGCTGCCGGCCTGGATTCCCGGCAGCTACATGATCCGGGATTTCGCCCGCCATCTGGTCTATCTGGAGGCCAGTTGCCAGGGTGAGACGCTGCCCGTGGCGAAAATCGACAAGCAAACCTGGCAGGTGCCACCTTGCGATGGTCCGGTGCAGCTGCATTACCACGTTTACGCCTGGGACCTGTCCGTGCGTGGCGCCCACCTGGATACCACCCACGGTTATTTCAATGGCACCTGTGTATTCCTGGCCCCCATGGGGCACGAGGATCAGCCCTGCGAAGTAGATATCGACGCACCGGAAGGTGTCGCCTACCTGGGCTGGCACCTGGCCACCGGGCTGCCCCGGCTGACCGGCTCGGAGCTGGGCTTTGGCCGTTTCCGGGCGGACAACTACGATGCCCTGATCGACCATCCGGTGGAAATGGGCCCCTTCGAGTATGCCCAGTTCGAAGCCTGTGGTGTGCCGCACTGGGTGGTGATGGCCGGTCGTCACAAGACCGATATGGCGCGGCTGTGCCGGGACCTGAAGCCGATCTGCGAACACCATATCCGCATGTTCGGCGAACCGGCGCCCATGGATCGCTATGTGTTCATGACGTTGGTCACCGGCAACGGTTATGGCGGTCTGGAACATCGTAATTCCACCAGCCTCATGTGTGCCCGCGACGACCTGCCCAAGCGCACCGACGAGCCCGGCAAGGTACGCGATGGCTATCGCAATTACCTGGGCCTGTGCAGCCACGAATATTTCCACACCTGGAATATAAAGCGGATCAAGCCGGCGGCATTCACGCCCTTTGATCTGTCTCGGGAAGTGCACACGGAACTGCTGTGGGCCTTCGAGGGTATCACCAGTTATTACGATGACCTGTCGCTGACCCGTACCGGCCTGATTCCGCCGCAGAGCTATCTGGAGCTTCTCGGGCAAACGCTCAGTCGGGTCTATCGTGGACAGGGCCGTCACAAGCAGACCGTTACCGAATCCAGCTTCGATGCCTGGACCCGCTTCTACAAGCAGGACGAAAACGCTCCCAATGGCATCGTCAGCTATTACACCAAGGGCTCATTGGTAGCGCTGGCGCTGGATCTGACCCTGCGAAATCTGACCGCCGAGAAGAAGTCCCTGGATGATCTTATGCGATTGCTATGGGCCCGTTACGGCCAGACCGGCGAAGGCGTACCGGAGCAGGGCATCCAGCCCCTGGCCGAGGAAGTGGCTGGTTGCGAGATGACAGACTTTTTCGAGCAGGCGCTCTACAGCACCGAAGATCTGCCACTGGCGGAACTTTTGGCTGAGCGGGGCGTAGAGCTGAACTGGCGCAGTGCGGCCAGCCATGGTGACAACGGTGGCAAGCCGGGCAAGGAGGGTATCCCCAATCTGGGCGTGCGGCTGGTTGCCGACCCCATGGGCGCGAAGATTGCTGTCGCCTTCGAGCAGGGCCCGGCTATGGCAGCCGGATTATCCGCCGGGGATGTGATTATCGCTGTGGATGGCCTGCAGGCCACACAGGGCAATATCGACAATTTGCTGGCCAACTTCCTGCCCGGCGAAATGGTGGAAGTGCATGCTTTCCGTCGCGACGAGCTGATGAAGTTCAACGTGAAAGTGGCGCCCACCGAGCCGAGTACCGCGTATCTGACCATTGCCAAGGGCGGGTTAACCGAGAAGGGCAAGGCCTGGCTGCATTGGAAGGGCAATGAATAGTTAACAATTAATAATGAATAACGAAAGAAAACAGGCCGTAGGAGCGCCGCTCCTGCGACGTTTTATGGTTGATTGAATTTTTCATGTCTTTAAAAGCACTGTACAGCCAGCTTGGTAATGTTCGCAGGGCTGACCATTTTCGCTTGAAAAAGCGGATCGATGGTCTGTCACGATTGCCTGCTGACAAGCGCAATGACCAGGCCGTGGAGAAGATTTCCAAGGCCATTGCCGCTTCCATTGCCAATCGGGAAAAACGTCAGGCGTCCCAGCCCGTGTTGAACTGGCCGGACCTGCCAGTGGTGGCCAGCCGAGAGGAGATCAAGGCGGCCATTCGTGACCATCAGGTGGTGGTGATCGCCGGGGAAACCGGCTCCGGCAAGACCACCCAGCTGCCGAAAATCTGCCTGGAGCTGGGTCGGGGCATTGAGGGCACCATCGGCCACACCCAGCCAAGGCGGCTGGCGGCTCGGGCCGTGGCCAGCCGGGTGGCAGAAGAGCTCAACAGCCCGCTGGGCAGTACTGTGGGTTTCAAGGTACGTTTTGCCGAGCAGGTCAGCGAGACCAGCCTTATCAAGGTGCTCACCGACGGCATGCTGCTCAATGAAATCCAGCAGGACCGCTTTCTCAACCAGTACGACACCCTGATCATCGATGAGGCCCACGAGCGCAGCCTGAACATCGACTTTCTGCTCGGCTATCTCAAGCAGCTGTTACCCAGGCGTCCGGACCTGAAACTCATCATTACCTCGGCCACCATCGACCACGAACGTTTTGCCCGGCATTTCGGTGAGGCTCCGGTGTTGGAGGTTTCCGGGCGGACCTACCCGGTGGAAATGCGCTACCGGCCTCCCGCTGAAGGCCAGGAACTGTCGCGTCAGATTGAAGACGTGCTGCAGGAAATCCAGCGCGAGGAGCGCCGCGAGGGTCTGCCTGTGGCGCGGGACGTACTGGTGTTCCTGGCCGGCGAGCGGGATATTCGCGATGTGCATCATCACTTGAAGCGCTGCGAACTGAGAGACACGGAAATCCTGCCGCTCTATGCGCGATTGAGCCAGGCGGAGCAACACCGCATTTTTGCGTCCCACCGGGGTCGGCGAGTGGTGCTCAGTACCAATGTGGCGGAAACGTCCCTGACCGTGCCGGGTATTCGTTATGTCATCGATGCCGGCACCGCCCGCATCAGCCGTTACAGCGTGCACTCCAAGGTGCAGCGGCTGCCGGTGGAGCCGGTCAGTCAGGCCAGCGCCAATCAGCGGGCCGGGCGCAGCGGGCGGATCATGCCGGGTATCTGTTTTCGGCTGTACGAGGAAGACGACTTCCTCAATCGTCCCGCTTTCACCGACCCGGAGATTCAGCGCACCAACCTGGCAGCGGTGATTCTGCAGATGGCCGACCTGAAACTGGGCCGGGTGGAGGATTTTCCCTTCATTGAGCCGCCGGACGGGCGCCTGATCCGTGACGGTTACCGGCTGCTGGATGAGCTGGGTGCGCTGACGCCGAAACAGACCCTTACCCCCCTGGGCCGGCAGTTGGCCCGCTTTCCGCTGGACCCGACCCTGGGGCGGATACTGGTGGCGGCGTCCCAGCAGAAGGTGCTGCGCGAAGCGCTGATCATCGTGTCCGCTCTGGCCGCCCAGGACCCCCGCGATCGACCCCATGACAAGCAGCAACAGGCGGATCAGGCCCATCAGCCGTTCACCGACAAGGACTCGGATTTCCTGTTTTTCGTCAAGCTGTGGCAATGGGCGGAGAACCAACGGGAGTCCCTCAGCCGCAACCAGTATGAGAAGCTGCTGAAGAAAACCTTCCTGTCGCCCACTCGCATGCGCGAGTGGCGAGATACACACCGCCAGCTGCTGTTGCTCTGCAAGGAGCAGGGCTGGGAGCTGAACCCGCCGGCCATGAACGAGCAGGGGCTGGCCGACGGTGCCTATGGGTCCCTGCACCAGGCCCTGTTGCCCGGGTTGCTTGCCAACGTCATGCAGCGCACGGACGAGGGGGAGTGGCTGTCCACCCGTAATCGCAAGCCGCTGATCTGGCCGGGCTCGCCCCTGTCGAAAACCAAGGCCCGCTGGCTGATGGCGGCGGAGCAAGTGGAAACCAGTCGGTTGTTTGCCCGTACTGTGGCGCGAATTGAGCCGGAATGGGTGGAAGCGGCCGCCGCTCACCTGGTCAAACGCCAGTATTTCGAGCCCCACTGGTCGAAGAAGCGGGGGTGTGCCATGGCCAAGGAGCAGGTGAACCTGTTCGGCCTGATTCTGGCTAGTGGTCGGCGGGTCAACTATGCGCCCATTCATCCCCAGGAAGCCCGCGAATTGATGATTCGCGAAGGGCTGGTGATGGGAGAGTTGCACCGGGAGCCGCCCTTCGTGAAGGCCAACCGGGAGCAATTCGAAACCCTGGAGGAGATGGAACACAAGTTGCGCCGGCGCGATATTCTGGTGGACGAGGAGGCCCGGGTGGCCTTTTACGATGAGCGGTTGCCGCAGGACGTGACCAGCCTGGCCGGGCTGATGAGCTGGTATAACAAAAAGGCCTCGCCGGCCCAGAAAGAAGCACTGCTGATGCCGCGGGATTTCCTGTTGTCACGGAGCCCGGATCTGGGCAGCGACCAGTTCCCGGATCAGCTGCGCCTGGATGGCATCAGCCTGCCGCTGGAATACAGCTTCGATCCCACCGGGGAGCGCGACGGCGTCACGTTGATTGTCCCGCTCGCGGTCCTCAATCAAGTGCCGGACACACGGCTGGACTGGCTGGTCCCCGGGTTGCTGCGGGAAAAACTGGAAGCCCTGATCCGTGCGTTACCCAAGGCCCGCCGCCGTCATTTCGTACCCGTGCCGGACTTTGTCGGCGCGCTTCTGGATATCCTGGATCCGCAGGAGCCGCTACTGCCGGCCATGACCCGTGAATTGCAACGGATGACCGGTGTGCGGATCGAACGGGAAGAGTGGCAGGATGCCACGCTGCCCGACCATCTGCGCATGTTTATCCAGGTGGTGGACCGGGTTGACGGTAACCGGAAAGTGCTGGCCCAGGGACGCCACCTGGACGAAGTCCGTGACAAACTGGCTGGTGTCACCGCTAACCTGCCGGAACCGGCGGCGCAGGAACCGGTACCGCGGGGGCAGGATTGGCTGTTCGGTCGCCTGCCGGACACCCACGAACAGGATCTGGGTGGCATGGTGGTGCGCCGCTATCCCGCCCTGGAAGATGATGGTGACGCGGTGGAGCTTCGCTACCGTGATGATGTGGATGAGGCCCGCTGGAGCCATCAGTGGGGTACGGCACGCCTGTTGGGCTTCAAACTCAGTGTCCAGCTGCGTGACCTGCGCAAACAGGCCTCACAGATGCCCGGTTTTCAGAAGCTCAAGGGCGAGAAGGGCGCCATGGCCCGCCAGGCACTGGATCATGCGGTACTGCGTTTGCTGGCAGAGCATTTCCGGCTGGACGAGCCGGTACGCGATGAGGCTGCCTTCCGGGCCCGTCTGGATGCCCATCGGGGGGATTTCGTGCCCTGGGCAGGCCAGCAATTGAGCGCTTTCGGCAAGCTGTTCGCCGATTATCGGCAGCTGATGGGCAAGCTGGAAAAAAACTTCCCGCTGGCCTGGGCCCATGCCCACCGGGACCTTAAGCAACAACTGGGCAACCTGTTCCGCGACGACTTCCTGCTGCAGGTGCCCTGGCCCTGGTTGATGGAATACCCGCGCTATCTGGAGGCTATCAGCCACCGTCTGGACAAACTGGGTGGCCAGATTGGCAAGGACCGCACCCTGACCGCAGAGCTGGAGGCCTTTGACAAGCAATACGCCACTCGTGCTGCGGGTCTGCCCCTGTGGCAGCAGCCGGCGCCTCTGCAAGAGTATTTCTGGATGTTGCAGGAATACCGGGTGAGCCTTTTTGCACAACAGCTTGGCACCCGGGTCCCGGTCTCTGCCAAGCGCCTGAATAAACAGTGGGAGCTCTGCTAATCAGTCACCCCCTCTACGAAGCCGCTGTAGGAGCGCCGCTTGAGGCGCGAACCTCGCTTGCGAGGAAACACACGGTAGGCAATCAGGCATAACAGAACGTTACGCCCGATTCGTGCCTCAAGCGGCGCTCCTGCATTGACTCCGTAACAAGCATAACAACTATCCACCCACGCCCTTTGCGCTGGCCACTCCGAATCCGGATAATCGACCCATTATCCCATTTGTGGAACGGGGCCCTTTACCCCGTTCGAGTGCGAGGACTCGCTTGTGAGCTATTCTGTAGTAATCAGTGGCACCGGCCTGTGGACCCCGGAGCAGACCATCACCAACGATGAATTGGTGGAATCCTTCAACGAGTATGTGAAGCGGTTCAATGCGCGTAACGCCGAGGCCATCGAGGCCGGCGAAGTGGATGCCCTGGGTCCTTCAGACAGCGCCTTTATCGAAAAGGCCTCCGGTATCAAGCAGCGCTTTGTCATCGACAAGAGCGGGATTCTTGATCCGGACCGGATGGCTCCCCGCATCGCCGAGCGATCTGACGATGAGGTATCCATTCAGGCGGAAATTGCTGTCAAAGCGGCCAGGCAGGCCCTGGAACATGCCAACCTGACCGCGGACGATCTGGATGCTGTCCTGGTGGCCTGTTCCAACATGCAGCGCCCGTATCCGGCCATGGCCGTGGAAGTCCAGGCGGCCCTGGGCATGGAGCACGGCTGGGGCTATGACATGAATGTGGCCTGTTCCAGCGCCACCTTCGGGATTCAGGCCGGTGTGGATGCCATCCGTAATGGCAGCGCCCGTCGGGTGCTGATGGTCAATCCGGAAATCTGTTCCGGTCACCTGGCCTGGGAAGATCGCGACTGCCATTTCATTTTTGGTGACGTGGCCACCGCGGTGATTCTGGAGCGCAAGGAAGACGCCACCTCCGACAACCAGTGGGAAGTGCTGGGCACCCGGTTGCAGACCAAGTTTTCCAATAATATCCGCAACAATTTCGGTTTTCTGAACCGTGCGGATGAAAGCGGCATTGGCGCTCGCGACAAGCTGTTCCGCCAGGAAGGGCGCCGCGTTTTCAAGGAAGTCTGCCCCATGGTGGCCGAGCAGATTGCCTCGCATCTGTCTGATACCGGGGTGCCGGTGGAGGCCCTCAGCCGGATGTGGCTGCACCAGGCCAACCTGAGCATGAATGAACTGATTTCCAAACGGGTCCTGGGACGCCCGGCTTCCCGTGAGGAAGCCCCGGTGATTCTGGATGACTATGCCAACACCAGTTCCGCCGGTTCCATCATTGCCTTTCATAAGTACAACGCGGATCTGCCGGTGGATACCAAAGGCGTGATCTGTTCCTTTGGGGCCGGTTACTCCATCGGTAGCGTGATTGTGAACCGAATCAAGTAACTGCGTCCGGGTTTCACGTTTGCTTCACGAAGGCCGCATTTTGCGGCCTTTTTTCATGCTGCCTGTAACGTTTACCTCACGGCTTCATCTCTATATTGTCTGAGACAGGCGCTACGCAAACAAACGTGGTTTGCCTGAGCCGCAGAGTGCGGTTTCGGATACCCTCAATAATGATGGATGGAGACTGAACATGGCTAAGTTGAGCAAACTGAACCCCCTGGCCGCCACTGTTGGTGCCGCTTTTGTTGCTTCCGCGCTTTCCGTGCCGGTTGCTACTGCTGCTGAAAACCCCTTTGCCGCTTCCGACCTGCAAGCCGGTTACCAACTGGCTGGTGACCACGCTGAAGGCAAGTGTGGCGAAGGCAAGTGCGGTGACAAGAAAGGCGAAGGCAGCTGTGGTGAGAAAAGCGGTGAAGGCACATGCGGCGCCGATGACAAAAAAGGTGAAGGTAAATGTGGTGAAGGCAAGTGCGGTGGTGATGCCTAACAGGCAGGAGCCAACGTATGAAACCTGAGACACCAGTGTCCGGAGTGGGCCTGGGTCTTCGGCGGGCCCTCATGGGCCCGCTTTCCCCGACCCTGGATTCCCCGGAAAGTGCCCCTTTCGATTTTATGGAAGTCGCACCGGAGAACTGGATCCCCATGGGTGGGCGTCTGGCGAAGGATTTCCGTGCCTTCACCGAACGTTTCCCCTTTGTTACCCACGGTTTGAGCCTGTCATTGGGTGGGCCTGAGCCGCTGGATTTTGAATTGCTGAAAGCGGTGAAAGGGTTCCTCAAGGAACACAACATTCGTCGTTATACCGAGCACTTGAGTTATTGCAGTGACCACGGTCACCTTTACGATTTGATGCCGATTCCCTTTACCGAAGAGGCCGTTCACTACGTGGCAGACCGGGTCCGGCAGGTGCAGGATTTTCTCGAACAACCCATCGGTATCGAACACGTCAGCTACTATGCTGCGCCCGGTTCCGAAATGTCGGAAATCGACTTCGTTAATGCGGTGCTGGAAGAGGCAGATTGCCAGCTGTTGCTGGATGTGAACAACGCCTACGTGAACAGCATCAATCATGGCTATGATCCCCGTGAATTTATCAGTGCCTTGCCCGGCGAGCGTATTTGCTACCTGCATATCGCCGGTCACTTTGATGAAGCGGAAGATCTGAAAGTGGATACCCACGGCAGCGCGGTCATTGATCCGGTCTGGCAACTGCTTGAGCACGCCTATCAGGAATTTGGTGTACTACCCACCTTGCTGGAGCGGGACTTCAACTTTCCCGGTAACGATGTGCTGTTTGGGGAGCTCGGGCAGATCCGCCAATATCAGCATCAACCGTATTCAGCGACTCGGAAGCTGGGATGAGTCAGACAGATTTCCAGGCCCTGCAACGTCGCTTTGCGGCGCACTTGCGTAACCCGCAGACGCACTCTGCGCCAGACGGAATTGAAGAGCGCCGCCTGGCGATTTACCGCAACCTGTTTTTCAACAACGTTAACGGGTTTATCAGCCAGGGCTTCCCGGTGCTGCATTCCCTGCTGGATGCGGAACGCTGGCATCGGTTAGTGCGGGCCTTCTTTGACCAGCACGCCTGTCAGACACCGTATTTTCTCGAAATTCCCCAGGAATTTGTCAGCTTTCTGGCATCCGGTCAGGGCAGGGAAGAGGGAGATCCGCCTTTCCTGCTGGAGCTGGCACATTACGAATGGATGGAGTTGGTGCTGGATGCGTCCACCGAGGTCTTTCCCAAAACCGGATTTCATCCCGAGGGGGACCTGCTTCGTGCCATCCCCCAGCTAAGCCCCTTGCATGTGGTGCTCAGCTATCAGTACCCGGTCCACGAAATTTGCGTGGACTTTCAGCCGCAGACCCCATTGCCACAGCCGCTCTGGCTGCTGGTCTACCGGGATCGTGATGATCAGGTTCGCTTTATGGAAATCAATGCACCTACCGCCCGGTTGTTGCAATTGATCGAGGAGAACCCGAACAGCACCGGTTTTCAGGTGGTTGGCCAATTGGCGGAAGAACTGCAATTTGCGGATGTGGAGAAACTGGCCGAGTTTGCCCGGGATATCCTGCTGCAAATGCACCAGCGGGACATCCTGGTCGGTGCCAGTCTGAAGAGCTGCTGATGCCGCTTCAGGCTGTGGGTCCGATCTGTTCACCCGCTCTCGCTGTAAAATCCGCCAGGAAGCCGGACCGTTCGGTTCGTGGCCCTGTTCGGGCATGCGACGGGCTGGCTATAATGCAGCGTCGACGACATACCGGGGTGACCGTGCGTTATTTACTGCTGACCATATTGCTGAGCATTTCCTGTACCGTGATGGCGGAAGAGGAAGACTGGGGAGACGCGTCCACTGCGTTTGATGCGCCCCAGAGCAGTCAGGCCAAGGATGACGACCCCTGGGAAGACATCAACCGCAAGATCTTTGCCTTCAACGAAGCACTCGACAAGTATGCCCTCAAGCCTGCGGCCAAGGGCTATCGCAAGGCGACGCCGGGCTGGTTCGATGACACGGTAACCCGCTTTTTTGAGAACCTGCGGGATTTTCGCAGCAGTCTCAACAGTGTGCTGCAGTGGCGCTGGGGGCATGCCGGTCACAACTTTGGTCGTTTCGCGGTCAACAGCACTCTGGGTATCGCCGGCTTGTTTGATGTGGCCAGCAAGGTGGACCTGGAAAAGCACAATACCGATCTGGGACTGACCTTTGCCCGCTGGGGGATCCCGGAGGGCAACTATCTGGTGCTCCCGTTCTGGGGGCCATCCACTGTTCGCGATGCGGCAGCGATTTTCCCGGAGGACTACATGCGCCCCCGGCACTACATCCAGCATGACCTGACCCGCTACAGCGTCACGGCGTTGTACGTGGTGGACTTGCGCGCCGACCTGCTGGATCTGGAGCGCAATATCGTCGGCGACCGCTACACCTTCCTGCGCAATGCTTACCTGCAACGTCGCCGCTTCGAATCCGGTGATGCACCGTCCCTGCGTTTCCCGGACATAGAGCAGCGGGATTCGGAGCTGGAGGACGAGGGGTGGTGAAGGCAATTAATAGTTAATAATGAATAATTAATAGTTGCGCGAGCAGCAGCGATATTGGTTCAAACGCAAGAGGCCGCGCCCATAGGTTGGGCGCGGCCTCTTGCGTTTAAAAAAGATAAAGCTGAGTCGCGAGTTATTAGTTATTCATTATTAACTATTAATTATTAACCGCCTTCATCTTTGCTCTTATATAGTCCCCGTGGGACACATACAGCAGGTCACTGACCCGTCGGATCAGGTGTTCTTCGTGGACATCCACATGGCCGTCAGCGGCGGCCATGGCCCACATTTCCTCAATCAGTGTGACCCTGGGCTCCGGTCCCCAGTGGTCTCGGAGGGGACGGGTGAATTCGAACAGGTCAGTGGCCTGGTCCACACGGGTTTCCAGTTCGCTGAGGATGTCATCCATTTCCTGGGGGTCCAGATGCCAGTGCGTCTTTACTGCCTGAATCAGACGTTGTGATTCTTCCGGTGCCACGGTGCCGTCAGTACGGGCCACTTCCAGAAGCAGGGCGGCAGCCGCCCGGTGCAGGTCGTGCTCATTTGTCTGTTGCTGGGGCTGGTCGGGGCGAAAGAGTCGGTTAAGCCAATTCAAATTACACCTTCCTCCTGCAATAGCGCTTCCAGCGCCAACTGGTCGTTGGCGAAGCGGCGGATGCCATCGGCAAGCAGGTCGCTGGCCATGGCATCGTCATTGAGTTGCCAGCGGAACGCGGCCTCGGTAACGGCCTGCCAGTCGTCCTCCGGGGCCACCAGTTCCGCATCCAGTACCCGGGTCAGACTCCCGGTATCGGCAGCCAGTTCCCTGAGCAGGGCCGGGCTGATGGTGAGCTTGTCGCAACCGGCCAGGGCTTCGATCTGGCCGGCATTGCGGAAGCTGGCGCCCATGACGATGGTTTCCAGACCCCGGGCCTTGAAGGTGCGATAGATCTGGCGCACGGACTGGACTCCCGGGTCGTCATCCGGGGTGGCAATCTCCATGCCCTGTTTACGGTGCCAGTCGAAGATACGGCCCACGAAGGGGGAGATCAGGGTAGCGCCGGCTTCCGCCGCAGCCAGGCCCTGAGCCTGGTTGAAGACCAGCGTCACATTACAGCGGGTGCCTTCCTCCTCGAGGACTTCCACGGCGCGGATGCCTTCCCAGGTGGCGGCGGTCTTGATCAGGATGCGGGATGGGTCCACGTCCAGCTCCCGGTAGATGGCCATCAGACGACGGGCCTTTTCCACCGTGGCGCGGGTATCAAAGGACAAGCGCGCATCCACCTCACTGGAAACACGGCCGGGAATCCGCTCCAGGATGGCCTGGCCTGCCAGGCAGGCATAGCAGTCGGTCAGCCAGTCCATCTCACCGCCATGGCCCAGTGTGCGACACAGATCGGCTGCCTGTTGCAGCAATGGGCGGTAACGTTCGTCTCGTGCTGCTGCCAGCAGCAGGGAGGGGTTGGTGGTGGCATCTTCCGGTGCCAGTTCGGCGATCATGTCCAGATCACCGGTATCGGCCACCAGAGAGGTCCATTGGGCTAGCTGTTCGCGTTTGTTCACGGTATCCGTTCCTTTCAGTGTCATGGTGGGGCACGTTAAGGCGTTGCCATGACAGTATGGTGTTAGCGTGCAGTAATCATGTCCCGATGTGGGTGAAGAGAGTTGCAAGTTGAAAGTTCAAAGTTGAAACACGGCGACGGATCGTACCAACCGACTACGATGTTGGCCGCGCTTTACCTGGGGAGTGAGCGCGGGCAGGACATTTTCCTTACTGATGGGCTTTCACGCGCTTTTCAACTTTGAACTTTCAACTTGTAACTCAACCACGATTCTTGCTAAGAATTGCGGCCTCATTACAGCCTAAGGCAGTTGCGCCAAAGCGTCCATGAGCACTTGCGGGGTGGTGCCGGGCTTGTGCATGTTTTCGCTCAGGTGACGGCGAAAACGGCGGGCGCCGGGTTCGCCCTGGAACAGGTTGAGGATATGACGCAGGGAATGTTTGGGGGCATGACCCAGCGCGTAGCGACGTTCTACATAGGGGAGAAATTGCTCGGCGATGTCCCGGCGGCTGGGGACGGGGTGATCGTCGGCAAACACGATGCGATCTGCATCGGCCAGGAAATAGGGATTCTGGTAAGCCTCGCGACCAATCATCACGCCATCCACGTCACCCATATGGGCATGCACTTCCTCCAGTGTCTTCACGCCACCGTTGAGAATGATCTCCATCCGGGGGAACGCCTGCTTGATGGCGTAGGCCCGCTGATAGATCAGCGGCGGAATTTCCCGGTTTTCTTTCGGTGACAGCCCGGAAAGGATGGCCTTGCGGGCATGGATGGTGAGGCTGGTGCAGCCGGCCTGTTCCATACGGGAGACAAAGCGGTAGAGAAAGTCGTAATCATCCTGGTCATCGATACCGATGCGGGTCTTTACGGTCACGGGGACGCTGACAGCAGCCTGCATGGCCTCCACGCACTGGCCCACCAGTTCCGGCTCGGCCATCAGAATGGCGCCGATCTTGCCCTGCTGCACCCGGTCCGACGGGCAGCCCACATTGAGGTTGATCTCGTCATAACCGTATTGTTCGGCAATGCGTGCGGCTTCCGCCAGATCCTGCGGTTCGCTGCCGCCCAGTTGAAGCGCCACCGGGTGCTCTTCGTCATTGAATGCCAGAAACCGCTCACGGTCCCCGCGCAGAATCGCCTGGGCCACCACCATTTCGGTGTAGAGCAGGGTGTGGCGGGTAATCAGCCGGGCCAGAAACCGGTAGTCGCGGGTGGTCCAGTCCATCATCGGGGCGACGGACAGGCGCCGATCAGGCTGAAGCGACGGGGCTGTTTGGATCAAGGAATCATTCATGCAAGGCGATAACACGGGTATTGGGTCGACTATTGTCGCATGTTGCGGCGCTGCGGCGTAGGGCGGGCGGCGGCGTTGCCTGTCAAAGGCCTGCCGGCTCTGCTAGACTCCGCGCCTTTCCGAACCACTCGAGACTGTTCATGATCCTCTCCCGGCTGAGTCCGCCCTAGTAGACAGCCCGTCTCCGGCTTTGCCGTATGGTGCCCTGCGCCATGTCATCCCGTGTTCTGTTGCCCTCGAGCAGCATCCTTGTCTGTCGTATTTGCAAAACAGGATTGTTCTTCATGCTTCGATCTATTCAGCAGGAATGGTTCAGTAATATCCGTGGTGATTTACTGGCGGGTTCCGTTGTGGCCCTGGCCCTGATTCCGGAGGCGATTGCCTTCTCCATCATTGCCGGTGTGGACCCCAAGGTGGGGTTGTATGCATCTTTCTGTATCGCGGTTGTCATTGCGTTTGTCGGCGGCCGCCCGGGGATGATTTCGGCGGCAACCGGGGCCATGGCGCTGGTGATGGTGACGCTGGTCAAAGACCATGGCCTGCAGTATTTGCTGGCGGCGACGGTGCTGACCGGGATGCTGCAGATTGTTGCGGGCTTTCTGCAGCTTGGCAATCTCATGCGCTTTGTCTCCCGCTCCGTAGTCACCGGCTTTGTGAATGCCCTGGCGATCCTGATTTTCATGGCGCAGTTGCCGGAGCTGGTCGGGGTAACCTGGCATGTGTATGCCATGGTGGTCGCCGGCCTGGCGATCATTTACCTGCTGCCGCTGCTGACCACCGCAGTACCATCACCCTTGGTCTGTATTGTCGTGATGACCGGGATTGCCATGTATCTGGGTCTGGATGTGCCCACCGTCGGTGACAAGGGTGATCTGCCGGACAGTCTGCCCGTATTCCTGTTGCCGGATATCCCGCTCAACCTGGAAACCCTGAAAATCATTCTGCCGTACTCTCTGGCCCTCGCCGTGGTAGGCCTGCTGGAATCCATGATGACGGCAACCATCGTGGATGATCTGACCGATACCGATAGCGACAAGAATCGCGAATGCAAAGGGCAGGGCGTGGCCAACATTTTCTCCGGGTTCCTGGGGGGTATGGCCGGGTGTGCCATGATCGGCCAGTCCGTGATCAACGTGAAATCCGGTGGCCGCAAGCGCCTGTCCACCTTGTTTGCCGGTTGCTTCCTGCTGGTGCTGGTGGTGTTCCTGGGGGAATGGGTGTCCCGGATTCCCATGGCCGCGCTGGTGGCGGTGATGATCATGGTGTCCATTGGTACCTTCAGCTGGGAGTCCATTACCAACATGGCCAAGCATCCGGCGAGCAGCACCGTGGTGATGCTGGCTACGGTGTCGGCCACCGTGGCAACCCATAACCTGGCGATCGGGGTGGGTATCGGCGTGGTACTCAGCGCGCTGTTCTATGCAAACAAGGTGGGGCGCGTTTTCTATGCGCGCTCGGATCTTGATGAAACTGACAGCAGCCACCGCCGCTACGAGGTCCTGGGGCAGGTATTTTTCACCTCTGCGGATCAGTTCATCGCTTCCTTTGATTTCAAGGAAGCACTGGATAAAGTGACTATTGATGTGCACCGTTCCCACTTCTGGGATATCACCGCCATCGGAGCGCTGGACAAGGTGATCATCAAATTCCGTCGTGAAGGGACCGAGGTGGAATTGATCGGTCTGAACGAGGCCAGCGCCACCCTGGTGGATAAATTCGCCGTGCACGACAAGCCTGAGGCGGTCGAAAAACTCATGGGCGGCCACTAGTTCCCTGCCAAGGAGAAAAGAATGAGTGATGTTATTGCCTGTATTGATGGTTCTCCGGCCGCGGCTCGGGTGTGCGACTACGCGGTGTGGGCGGTGCAGCGGTTGAATGCCCCGTTGACCCTGCTGCATGTGCTGGATCACTCCCGCTATCCGGTGGAAAGTGATCTTAGCGGCAACCTGTTGCTGGGCGGTCGCGAAGCCCTGCTTACCGAACTCTCCGTGCTGGATGCCAAACGGAACAAGCTTGCCCTGGAGCAGGGCAAGCTGATGCTGGAAGCCGCTGCTGCCCGTGCCATCGAAAAAGGGGTGGTTGAGCCCAAACAGCGACAGCGCCACGGCGGCCTGGTAGAAACTCTGGCCGGCATGCAGGAGCAGACCCGCATTCTGGTGATTGGCAAACTGGGTGAAGAGCACACCGGTGAGGCAGAGCAGGTGGGCGACCATGTGGAGCAAGTGATTCGCACCATGCACAAGCCGATTCTGGTGGTGCCCTCGGATTTCACCGAGCCACGCAAGGTGATGCTGGCCTTCGATGGCAGCCCGACCTGCCGTGAAGGGGTGAAAATGCTGGCCGCCAGTCCGCTGTTCCTGGGCCTGCCATGTCACCTGGTGGCGGTGGGCAAGGACAAACAGCTGGGCGAGGATCTGGCCTGGGCCCGTGACACCCTGGAGCAATCCGGTCACGAGGTGGAAGTGGCGCAGTTGGAAGGGGACGTGGAGCCTTCCTTGCACCAGTACCAGCAAGACAACCATATCGATATGGTGGTCATGGGCGCCTACGGGCATTCCCGTATCCGCGAGTTCTTTGTGGGTAGCACCACCAGCAAGATGATCAAGCATGCCACGGTGCCGCATTTGCTGCTGCGATAAGTCGCCGGTCCGGCGCACCGCAAAGCGCTCAGGGAAAGGAAAATGGTGCGGGCAGAACCGCATCGCGTCGGCCTGACTTTTCTGGCAGACCGATTGGTCCCCGGGATGGGTGATTGTCCCGTCAGCGTGTGCTGTACTGAGCATGCCAGTGTCTGGGTATTGAGCCGAGCCTATATCGGGAGGTTGTCTTGCCGGAATTGAAAATTCTGGGGCTGTTTTTGATCACGGCGATCGCCGAGATCGTGGGCTGCTACCTGCCTTATCTATGGTTGCGTGAGGGGAAGTCTGCCTGGTTGTTGGCGCCTGCTGCGCTGAGCCTGGCGGCCTTTGCCTGGCTGTTGTCTTTGCATCCCACGGCGGCGGGGCGGGTCTATGCGGCCTACGGCGGCGTGTATATTTTTGTGGCCATTCTCTGGTTGTGGGGCGTGGACGGTATTCGTCCCACGGGCTGGGATATTGTCGGGTCGCTGGTGGCGCTGACGGGGATGGCGATCATCATGTTTGCGCCTCGGCAGATGGGGTGATGCCAGAGGCTTGATGCCGGACGTTTGACGCTGAAAGACAAGCCCTTCTGGCGTCCGACGTCCGGCGTTTAATGCTTACTCCACCGTAATGGTGATCTTTTCGGACATTACCGGCGGTTCATGGGGCACATGCATGTGGTCACCCAGCAGCAATTGCAGGGTGTGTGTGCCCGGCTCCAGTTCCAGTTCGGTCTGGGTCTGGCCCTTGCCGAAGTGCACCACGTTGTCGTTGGCCGGCAGTGGGAAGTCCATGGCAGGCATGGACTCCTGATCCAGGTCGATCAGCAGGTGGTGGTGGCCGGCATGCTCCTGCTGGGTGCCGGCGGGTACCACCTCCATGCCTTCCAGGCCGAACTCCACGGTAACCGGGCTGGTCACGGTGGCACCATCTGCAGGGCTGAGAATGGTGGCGCTTGCCCCTTCCGGTGCCGCGCTACGGGTTATGCCGTTGTTGCTTGCCGTTTCTTCGGTGCTTTCTTGGGCGCTCTCTTTGCTGCTTTCTTTGGCGCTTTCACCGGCATTGTCCATGGCGGGTGCTTCCGCAGCCGGGGTATCGGTTTTTGCTTCCTCTTTATTGTCAGAGCAGCCCTGGAGCAGGGTGGCACCGGCAATCATGGCTACCAGCAGGGAGTGTTGAAAGGGAATACGCATGGTCTTTTCCTTTACGTCCTGTCGAGTGGGTCAAGCCCGCCGGTGGCCCGGCGGGCGAAAGCATGAGTCGCGTTCAACCTTAGCAGAAAGCCGCCGGGCCGTGTCTATAAGCTTCCTGTTTTGACAGGTATAATCCGCGCCAGTTTGCATTATTGGAGTCAGCATGACCGTCCGTACTCGCGTAGCGCCGTCACCCACCGGTGACCCCCACGTAGGCACCGCCTATATTGCCCTGTTCAATCGCTGTTTTGCCCACCAGCACGGTGGTCAGTTTATTCTGCGTATTGAAGATACGGACCAGACCCGTTCCACCGATCAGTCCGAGCAGATGATTCTGGATTCGCTCAAATGGCTGGGGCTGAGCTGGGATGAAGGCCCGGATGTGGGCGGCCCCCATGGCCCGTATCGGCAGAGTGAACGCAAGCATATGTATCGGGAGTATGCCGAGGCGCTGATCGAGAAAGGCCATGCCTTCAAGTGCTATCGCACCAGTGAAGAGCTGGACAGCCTCCGTGCGGCACTGAAAGAGCAGGGCGAGAACCGCGCGCTGAAGCCGATGGACCTGGAACTGCCAGCGGAAGAACAGGCAAAGCGGGAGGCGGACGGGGCGCCCTACGTGATTCGCATGCGCGTGCCCACCGATGGCCGCTGCGAAATCCAGGACATGCTGCGCGGTACCGTGGAGCTGGATTGGGCGTTGGTGGATGCCCAGATCCTGCTCAAGTCCGACGGCATGCCCACCTACCACCTGGCCAATATCGTGGATGATCACCTGATGGAGATCACCCATGTGATCCGTGGTGAGGAATGGCTGAACTCCGCGCCCAAGCACAAGTTGCTGTACGAATATTTCGGCTGGGAGATGCCGGTACTTTGCCATATGCCGCTGCTGCGCAACCCGGACAAGTCCAAGCTCAGCAAGCGCAAGAACCCCACCAGCATCCTGTTCTACCAGCGTATGGGCTACCTGCCGGAGGCGCTGGTGAATTACCTGGGCCGGATGGGCTGGTCCATGCCGGATGAGAGCGAGAAGTTCACCCTGGCGCAGATGCAGGACGCTTTCGATATCAACCGGGTCTCCCTGGGTGGCCCCGTTTTTGATGTGGAAAAGCTGAGCTGGCTGAATGGCCAATGGCTGCGTCAGCAGAGTGATGAGCAGTTTCTGGACACCTTGCTCGATTGGGCCTACAACCGCGATTACGCCATGAAGATCATTCCCCATTTGCGCCAGCGAGTGGAAACCCTGTCGGACGTGGCGGACAAGGCGGCATTCTGTTTCAACGGCATGCCGGCGATCAGCGAAGCCAGCTTCGAGCACAAGCAGTACGGTGGCGAGGATATGAAAGTGTGGCTCCAGTACCTGCTGTGGGCCTACGAGGCGCGCAATGACTGGAACCGTGACGGTCTGTTTGCGGATGCCAAGGCCATTGCCGATGCCCTGGACGTGAAGATCAAGGACTTCCTGTTTCCGGCCTTTGTCGCCATTGCCGGCACCAGCGCCAGCTTCTCGGTGGTGGATTCCATGGAAATCATCGGCGCCGACCTGAGCCGGGCCCGCCTGCGTAACGCCATCGAGGTGCTGGGCGGGGTGTCCAAGAAGCAGATGAAGAATCTGGAGAAGGCCTACCGGGATTTGCCGGTAGGCTGAGGCCTGAGTCGCTGGCGGCGCGATAAGACCAGTTGCGAGTAACGAGTGACGAGAATCGAAAATCATCGGGCTTTCCCGGGATTTGGGGTTTGTCTTTCGAAACTGGGGTTATCGCGCCGTCAGCGACGCTTCTACGGCAGAGGCTGTGGATTTTCGCCCAGTTTTTCAGCAGCTTGTTCAGGATGTAGTCAAATGGACTTCATTCTGAAAAAAACCACAGGTCTACGCTTGACAGAGTAGGGGTGCTGGGTAGAATACGCCGCACCAACCGGGACGCACCTTGTCTTGATTGATGTATTTGGGGCCATAGCTCAGCTGGGAGAGCGCAACACTGGCAGTGTTGAGGTCGGCGGTTCGATCCCGCCTGGCTCCACCAAATACGTCCCCTTCGTCTAGTGGCCCAGGACACCGCCCTTTCACGGCGGTAACAGGGGTTCGACTCCCCTAGGGGACGCCATATAGAAAAGCCCTGCTCGAAAGAGTGGGGCTTTTTTATTGGCGGGCATTGCGGATTAGCCGAGGGCTAGCTAGGGACAACTGGTAGAGCGGGACGCCCGAAATGGATGACAGAACCTCGAATCTGCTCCGCCGCCGCTGATTGTGTAGGGTGCACTGAGCCTAAGGCGAACTGCACCGATCCGGCGTTTGATGGTGCAGTTCGCCTTAGGCTCAGTGCCCCCTACGCCCCGGAATTCTGCGATGAATCTTCCAGTTCCCGCAGCACCGTTTCCCGCAAGGTCTGTAGTCGTTCACTGAAGGCAACCGGGTAGCCTGATTGTGCAGGGTTCAGGCTGAGCAGAGCTTCGGGTAGCTTTCTCAGATGCCTGGCCACGTTCTCCCGGGTAACCGCCAAATCCGGCGCCTCGCGGCAGGGCTCGCCTTCCTGGATAACGGGCTGCAATAACGGTTCGCCCTCACTTTGCTCGTCCCGGGCGGTAATCCGGTCCTGCTGATAATGTCCCTGCTCATCGGTTTGTCGCCATACCTGCTTACGGCCCGGGTGTAGCTGCTTGCCGGGAGAGTTTTTCAGCCGGGGACGACCCGCATAGTCGGTGAGCTTGTAGGCCAGATCCAGGGTGGGGGCATCGCTGGAGGCCCCCATGCTGGTGCCTACGCCAAAGCCGTTGATGGGCGCGCCAGCCGCTAACAGGCCGGCAATCCGGTATTCATCCAGACCACCGCTGACCAGGATGCGGATCTGTTGCAGACCTGCGTCATCCAGTTGATGACGGGCGTCTTTTGCTTGCTGCGAAAGGTCACCGGAATCCAGGCGAATGGCGCCCACATCCAACCCTTCATTGCGCACCAGGTGAATGACTTTTTCCACGCCAGCCCGGCTGTCGTAGGTGTCTACCAACAGGGTGGTGCCGGGATACAGTCTGGCGTAGGCGCGGAAGGCATCCATCTCATCATCATGGGCCTGGATGTAGGAGTGCGCCATGGTGCCGCGGAGTGGTAGCCCGTGTTGCAGGCCGCCCAGCACATTACTGGTGCCGGCCAGGCCGGCGGCGCGATAGGCACGCACCCCGCGCAGGGCGGCGTCGCTACCATGCATGCGACGCATGCCGAAATCCACCACCGGCCGGCCATCGGCGGCGAGGACCATACGCACCGCCCTGGAGGCCAGCACGGTCTCCAGGTGCACATAATTCATCAGCAGGCTTTCCAGTAGCTGCGCTTCCATCAACGGGGCGGTGATTTCCAGCAGGGGTTCCTGGGGAAATACCGGGGTGCCTTCCGGCAGGCAGTGGATGTGGCCACTAAAGCGGAAGTCCTTCAGCCACTGCAGAAAGTCATCCTGAAACAGGTCCAGCGTCTTGAGCCGGCTAACCTGCCGGGAGGGGAAGTGCAGTTGGCTGACCCGTCGGGCGGCGTACTCCTGCCCGCAGGCCAGGATCACGTTGCGTTGCACCGGCATTTGCCGATAAAACAGGCTGAAGGTTGCGGTGTCATTCATGCCTTCATGCCAGTAGGCCTGCAGCATGGTCAGTTCGTAGAGATCGGTCAGCAGGCCCAGCGCATCATTGTCAGCAGAAAGATCCATATCAGGCGATATCTTCCAGTTGGGTGCCGGCTTCACGCAAGGCTTCGTGGGTGGGGGCTTCCTGATCGGGGAAAACCGGGCGAGTGGCGTTGCGGAGCAGATGGACCTGGAAGCCGGCGGCACAGGCATCCTTGATGGAGTGGAAGACGCAGACATCTTCTGCCAGACCGCCAACCCAGAGACGTTTGACGCCTTTTTTGCGCAGCCAATCTGTCAGACCCGTCCCGTCAAAAGCGGAGTAGGCATCCCGGTCGAAGGCCGTGCCCTTGCTCACAATTACCGTGCCTGTGGGCAGGTGCAAATCCGGGTGAAAGGCGGCACCCCAGGTATCCTGTATGCAGTGCGTCGGCCAGGGGCCGCCTTGTGCCTGGAAGGAGCAATGGTCCACGGTGTGCCAGTCGCGGGAGGCGATCACCGGCAGGTTGGCGTCGGCGGCGGCTTTCAGCCAGCGATTCATTGCCGGCACCACCTGGTCACCATCGGCGACGGCCAGAGCGCCACCGGGGCAAAATCATTCTGGATATCAACGGCCAGCACAGCATCGCCGGCCTTGAGCGGGAAGTGTTCCATCGCTGCCAGCCCTCTGTTGCTTGTGACTACTCTCAGTGTCGGG
>ENA-OQTX01000090-OQTX01000090.1-marine-metagenome-genome-assembly--contig:-NODE-90-length-25231-cov-4.570128_pt1 | contig 25231 bp, 23 predicted proteins | sample MGYA00240992_ERZ505281 | MGnify/ENA primary metagenome ERZ505281 (study PRJEB26146, sample SAMN05422147) | marine metagenome | isolation source: South Atlantic Ocean | place: Atlantic Ocean:South Atlantic... | reverse complement strand
AATGCCCAAGGCCCAATGACGGTACTATTAAGAGAAGCTATTAGACCCAATGTCACCCAAACCCTTGAAAATAATCCTGCGATTATTCATGGTGGTCCATTTGGAAATATCGCTCACGGTTGTAATTCAATCATTGCAACAAAAGCGGGCCTAAAATTATCAGAATATGTTGTTACAGAAGCAGGCTTTGGGGCTGACCTTGGTGCTGAAAAGTTTTTAAATATTAAATGTCGTAAAGCTGGTATTCAACCAAATTGTGTTGTCCTTGTTGCTACAATTAGAGCATTAAAAATGCACGGTGGTGTAAAAAAAGATGATTTAAAAAAAGAAAATATTGAGGCACTTAAAAAAGGTCTACCCAATCTTGAACGCCATATTAAAAATATTAAAAAATTTGGTTTACAAGTGACTGTTGCTATTAATCATTTTATTTCCGATACCGACAAAGAAATTAAAATCATAGAAGAACATTGCTCTAAACTTGGTGTAAAAGCAAATCTTTGTATGCATTGGGCAAAAGGTGGAGAGGGAATCAAGGAACTTGCAAATCATGTGGTAGAACTTTGTAAAAAAGCAAAAAAAGAAAATTTTAAATTATTATATTCCAACGATGTCAGTCTTTGGCAAAAGATAGAAATCATTGCGAAAGAAATATATGGAGCAAGCGAAGTAATGGCTGATATGAAAATTAGAAATCAACTAAAAAAAATGCAAGAAGACGGTTTTGGTAAATTGCCTATTTGTATAGCTAAAACACAGTACAGTTTCTCTACGGATCCTAATCTAAAAGGTGCTCCAACAGGTCATACCTTGCCTATTAGAGAGATTAAACTCTCCAGTGGTGCAGAATTTATAATCGTAATTTGCGGAGCTATTATGACAATGCCAGGACTTCCCAGGGTTCCTGCTGCAGACTCTATTAAGCTTAATAATAAAGGCGAAATAGAAGGGTTATTTTAATTACTTTCTTTAAGATAATTTAACCAATTTTTTAATTCTAAAGTACGCATGTCATCAGTAAGTTGATTTTTCTCTCGCTCTATTGAGGTAATGTGTTGTTGAATTTCGTTTTCATTTTTAAAACTTTTTATATTTAATAATCTTTCTTTTCTATGTTTGATCAGTTTAATCATATAATCGTAAGGTATTTCCGGATGATATTGCAATCCCCATACCTCAGAATTGCCTACCATAAAGTGAAGAGCCTGAAATTTATTAATTTTATCAGTTGCAAGCAAAACAGCGTTGCTAGGTGGGATTTCTACCTCATCAAAATTAAATGCAGGTGTTGTAAATTTATAAGGTTTTGAAGAGTAAAGTTTATGTTGTTTTCCTTCTTCTGTAAGTTCAATATTATAAGCAATACCAATATGTGGTCCTTTTGGAGCTACCCTACATTTTCCACCAGCAGCAGTCACTGTTATTTGTAATCCCCAACAAGCCGCAAAAAAAATTTTATTATATTTAAAACATGTTTTTGCAAATTCTATATGCTTTTTAATTTCATTACTGTCATCGTTTACGCGTAAAGTGCTACCTGTTAAAATAATTCCATTATATTTATCTAAAGAAGAAATAATTTTAGAAATAGAACTATCATTACCTGGTTCAACAATATCTATTTCGCAGTTTGGCTCTAACATTTTAACGTGCTGGCTAAAATTTTCTGATTGTGCAACACAACCTGCTTTCTGAAAATTAATATTTTCTTCAGCAACATTTCCTTCAACAATTAATATTTTTAATTTTTTCATTATAATTAAAACAATTCTCCAGTTAGGCTATGTTCGTACATAATCTTCATATCTTTTAGTTGGAGTTTTTTTGGATTTCCTAATGTGGATGGATCTTCTAAGGCCATTAATGACAATTTTTCAAGATCTTCTTTTTTTATCTTAGCAACTTCAGATAATTTATGGGGTATTTTAAGTTCTTTTCTAAGCTCCAAAATCCAGTTTAAAAAGCAATCAAACGTTTTTTCCTTTAGCTCTAGGTGTTTACTTAATCTAATTATTTTTTTTTCAATTTCATTTTTATTAAAACTAAGAACATATGGCATGAATATTGCATTAGATAATCCATGATGCACATTAAATAGAGAATTAACTGGATGACTCAGTGAATGAATTGCTCCCAAACCTTTTTGAAAAGCAGTTGACCCCATACTTGCGGCTACCAACATATTTGATCTTGCTTCTAAATTTTTTCCATCTTTGACTGCAATTGTTAACCATTTTTTTATCAAATTCATTCCTTCAAGAGCTATTCCATCTGCCATTGGATGAAAATCAGGGGCACAAAATGCTTCTAGATTATGTGCTAAAGCATCCATTCCTGTTGCTGCAGTAAGTTTAGAAGGTAAGCCTACGGTTAGAACTGGATCTAAAATTACTATTGATGGTAAAATTTTTGGATGAAAAATTATTTTTTTTACACCCGTTTGTTCATTTACTATTGCTGAGGCTCTGCCGGTTTCAGATCCTGTACCTGCTGTTGTAGGAACAGCAATTATTGGAGCAATTCTATCAGAATTAGCTCTAGTCCAATAATCTCCTACATCTTCAAAATCCCATATAGGCCTCGATTGACCAGACATGAATGCAACTGCTTTACCAACATCTAATCCACTTCCTCCCCCAAATGCAATTACACCGTCGTGATTTCCATTTTTGAATACTTCTACTCCTTCAGAAACATTTGAACCAACAGGATTACCTCTAACATTAGAAAAAATACTAGTTGGAAAAGATTTATCATTTAAATCTTTCACTATTTTTTTTACCATTTCTGACTGGGCCAAACCATTATCTGTAACAAATAAAGGTTTTTGAATTTTAAGTTGACTGCAAGCTGAATGAAGATCTTTTATTCTTCCTTCTCCAACCCAAACTGTTGTAGGATAATTCCAATTATAGTTTGTCATATTTTATTTTTGAAATTTTCGTCAATTTACATTCAGTTTTTTATTATAGCAAACATAATTAATCTAGTTTATTGTTTAAAATATTATTTCAATTAAATCACATATTTATTTTATCTGAACTATTTAATGGAAAAACATATTTTAAAAATAAAATATAAGCCTTATCAGATAATCAATCAAAAAAGTTCAAATAGAATCTTGCTAATTTGTGATCACGCTTCGAACCTTATTCCCAAAAAATATAAAAGGCTTGGCTTAAATACTAAGGAAATTAAAAGCCATATTGGATGGGATATTGGTGCAGCGTCATTAGCTAAAGGAATTGCATCAAGATTAAACTCTACTTTATTATTAGCAGGATATTCACGATTAATCGTTGACTGCAATAGATCACTAGGTCATCCTGAAGCTTTCATTACTAAAAGTGAAAATACTTTTATTCCAGGAAATTTTAATTTAAGTAAAGCAGAAAAGCATAATCGTGCTAAATTATATTGTTTACCCTACCGAAAAAAAATCAAAAAAAACATAGATCTGAGATTAAAAAGAAAACAAATCCCCGTTATTATTTCTATACACAGTTTTGCTCTAAAGTATAAAAATATTAAACGTCCATGGCATCTATCCGTATTATACAGAAAAGATAAAAGATTAACCTCTTTGGTCCTTAAAAAATTAAAAAAAAATCAATCAATTAAAATTGGAATCAACAAACCATATGATTCTGAAATATATAACATTTTCACAATTCCGTTCTTTGCTGAATCGCAAGGTTTTCCATATTTATATTTAGAAATTCGTCAAGATCTATTAATAAATAAAAAAAAAATTACTAATTGGTCCCAAATAATATCGAAATTAATTAAAGAAATAATTATAAATCCAAAAGCTAACTTTATTTCAGCTCCATCTAAAGATATATTAAAGTACTTTAAAAAAAAAAATAAAATTATATGAACATTATTTTATGTTTAAGACAATAACTCCAATTGATAATACAGTCTATCTAGAGAGAAAATATAATCACGATAAAATAGAGGACACAATATCAAACTCTGTTAAAGCACAAAAAAACTGGGCAGCTCTCAAAGTTAAAGAAAGAGTTGAGATTTTAAAAAAATTTGTGGATGATTTTCTTTCTAGAGAAAATCAAATTATAGAGGAAATAACTAGACAAATTGGCCGTCCAATTTCTCAGGCAGCAAGCGAACTTAAAGGATTTAAAGAAAGAGCAGATTATATGCTCTCGATAGCTGAGAAAAAGCTATCTATTATTAATTTGCCAGAAAAACAAAATTTTAAAAATTATATTAAGAGAATTCCAATGGGTGTTTCGTTGGTCATCGCACCTTGGAATTATCCATATTTAACATCTGTTAATTCAATTATCCCTGCCCTTGCTGCGGGAAATACAATCATTTTAAAACATTCAGCTCAAACACCACTATGTGCTGAACAATTATACTTGTCTACAAAAAACACACTGCCAAATAACGTTTTTAATTATTTGCACTTAAATCATGAAGATAGTTTAAAAGTTGTTGCAGATAAGAGGATTGCTTTTGTCTCTTTTACAGGCTCGGTAAAAGCAGGATATGAAGTACAAAAAATGACAACAAACAAATTTATAAGTATAGCTCTTGAATTAGGTGGCAAAGATCCAGCATATGTTAGGCATGATGCCGATATAGAAAAATCTGCTGAAAATCTTGTTGATGGTTCATTTTTTAATGCGGGTCAATCTTGTTGTGGTGTGGAAAGGATATATGTAGATCAAAAAATATATCAAAAATTCTTAGAATTATTTGTTGCCCAAACATATAATTATAAATTAGGAAATCCTCTCAAAAAAGATACTACCCTGGGACCAGTTGTTAAATTATCAGCTGCAAAATTTATTGAAGATCAAATGAATTTGGCTGTTAAACAAGGTGCAAAAAAAATAATTGATGATTCAAAATTTGACTATCCTAAAGAACATAAAAACTACATGGTTCCCCAAGTGTTGATAAATGTAAATCATGAAATGAAATTTATGGTCGAAGAAACTTTTGGTCCATGTGTTGGGATTATGCCAGTAGACAATGAAAAAGATGCAGTTAAATTAATGAATGATAGTCCTTACGGACTGACCGCGTCTATATGGACAAAAGATATTGAAGCAGCAGAAAAAATTGGAAATAAAATTAATACTGGAACATTTTTTATGAATAGATGCGATTATTTGGACCCTGGTTTGTCTTGGACAGGTGTAAAAGAAAGTGGAAAGGGATGTTCACTATCTGAAATAGCTTATGAACATTTAACAAATCCTAAAAGCTTTCATTTAAGAAAAGAAATAAAATAAGAAAATGAGATTATCTTTTAAAGGTAAATCAGCAATTGTAACTGGCGCTTGTGGTGGAATGGGTTTTGAAACCACAAAAAAATTATTAAAAAATAATATCAAAACACTAATGTTAGATATAAAAACACCTCCAAAAAATTTTTTGGAGAATGACAGTAAAGTGTTTTTTAAAAAAATTGATATTACCAATTTTAAAAAACTAAAAAAAATAATTGATAATTTTTATAAAAAAAACAAATCTGTTGATTATCTAATTAATACAACGGGTGTATTATGGTTTAATAAAGATATTTCTTCAGTAAAAATTGATTTTTCAGTTTGGGACAAAGTATACGAAATAAACCTTAAAACTATGGTTTACTTATCTAAAATAGTGATACCAAAAATGGTGAAAAATAATTTTGGTTCAATGGTGCATATATCATCTGTAGATGCTTTATCAGGAGATGATAAACCACAAGATGCCTATGGATCATCTAAAGCTGCAATGATTAGATTGTCAAAATCCCTTGCTATTCAATACGCTTCTAAAAATATAAGATCTAATGTGATTTTACCTGGACCAACTGAAACAGGAATGCAAAAAAGGTGGAAAAAGAAACCATCATCTAAAAAAAAATTACAAAAAATTATTCCTATGAAAAAAGTTGGAAAACCAGATGATATTGCAAATGGAATAATGTTTCTTTTAAGTGATCAAAGTCAATATATTACTGGCACAGAGCTTATAATTGACGGCGGCCTAACTGCAAAACCTTAGTATTTTTCCGAAAAACTTAGAGTGAAGTTTGTAGACGCTCTGATTAATTCAGAGCGTCTGCAATATAATTATTATCTGTAAGGATAACCCGCCTTTTCCATTGTGCTTGCATATTTTTTAAATGCATCAACTACTTTTGCACAACGAGGACTTATTTTAGAAGTCTCATCCCAAAACTCTTTTGAATCTACTACAACTCCATCCCATTCTTTTGCCGGTAATTGTGTTATTTCCATTTTTTTACCGTTGACTCGAAGATCTGCTTCGCCACCCCAGTACCATACTTGTCTATAGTAGTGTGACTGATCGATAGATATTTTATATAGTTCCTGAAGTTTTGGTGGTACTTTGTTCCAGCTCTTTGTATTAACAAAATAAGAGCCAAACCATGCACCAGTGACAGCATTTGATAGTGCATAATTACAAATATCAGCCCATCCAACTTCATAAGCTTCCGTAAATCCACACCAACAAACTCCATCCAACTCACCTGTTTGCATAGCAACTTCCACATCATCCCAAGGCACAATTACAGGTATCAAACCATATCTTGCCAAAAACCTTCCAGCGGTTGGAACACCAAAAACTCGAAGACCTTTCATATCTGAAAGTTTTTTAATTGGTTTTTTTACTGTAAAGAGAATACATGGGTCCCAGGCACTAGTACTTAGCCACGTAACATTCTTTACTTCGCCGTATGCCTCAGCCCAAATATCATTTAAACCGTAATATTTAAACAACGCAGGCACATCCAAGCTAAAACGTGTAGCAAAAGGAAAGTATCCACCAAATATCTGTATATCAACCGGTGACCCCATAGTTGCATCATCACTTTGTACTGCATCAATAGTTCCTGCTTGCATTGCTCTGAACAATTCATCAGTTGGAACTAATTGATCCGCATAATAAAGTTCTATTTCCATTTCTCCATACGCTGCTTTATTGAAAGCCTCAACTTGTGGCAAAACAACATGCTTGCCCAAAGGTGCTCCAGAATAAGTTTGAAGCCTCCATTTAATTGGATTAGTAGCTGTATAACCGTATGGAGCCTTTATTGCCACCGCTCCTGCTACTCCCCCCAAAGTTAACAGTCCCGCTTTTTTTATAAACGAACGTCTCTGAATTAACTTTTTTTGCTTTTTCATCTATATGCCTCCATGTCTATGATTTAATTAATAAAGCTATTTTAAGCAGACTAAAGATTATGAGTCTATTAATATATATACGAATTAAATTGATTTTTACTCAACTGAAAATTGTAGATAATATATATATTACTTTTTCTATTTATTTTGTTATTTCACCAAAAAATGTTCTGGAAGCCAAGTAGCCATTCCGGGAAATGCCATGACAACCGCTAAACCAAGACACATCACTAAAACAAAAGGTATTATTGATCTATAAATATCAGCTAAGCTAATTTCTTTTGGAGCCATTGCTCTCATTAAAAATAAATTGTACCCGAATGGAGGAGTCATGTAAGCAATTTGACAAGTGATTGTATAGAGCACTCCATACCAAATAGGGTCAAACCCTAGAGAGATTATTAAAGGAACATATAGTGGAGCAACAATTACTAACATTGCAGTATCATCAAGAAACATGCCCATCAAGATATATGATAGTTGCATCATTATAAGAACGCCCCAAGGAGTTAGATCCCACCTTTCAATAAATAAGTACTCTATTGCTTTAACTGCACCTATACCATCAAATACAGCTCCAAAACAAAGTGCAGCAAGGATAATCCACATAAACATGCAAGAAACACCAAGTGTTTTTCTAACTGTTGCTTCAAGAACTTTTTTATTTAATTTTTTTTTAAAGATTGCAGCTAGTGTAGCTAATAACGCACCTACTGCAGAACACTCAACCAAACTTGCTATACCCATTAAAAATAAACCTGTCATGCAGAAAAAAATTACAAAAGGAATAATACCAGCTCTTAAAAGCTTAATTTTTTCTTTAAATGGAATATTTCTTTCTTCTTTTGGTAAAACTGGACCTAATTCTGGTTGAAGACGGCAACGTATATAGATGTACAAAATAAATAAAGTGGCCATAAAAAGACCAGGAAAAATACCCGCTAACCATAGTTTGCTTACTGGTTGACGCGCTATCATTCCATATAAAACAAGTACTACGCTTGGAGGTATTAAAATTCCTAGGGAACTACCTGCCTGAACCACGCCAGTAATCATTCTTTTATCGTAATTTCTTTTAAGCATTTCAGGCAAAGCAATTGTTGCACCTATTGCCATGCCAGCAACACTCAACCCGTTCATCGCAGATATAGCTACCATCATTCCCATTGTACCAATCGCCAAACCACCTCTAACACCACCAAAATATACGTGAAACATTTTATATAAATCATTTGCTATTCCTGACTCTGAAATCATAAAACCCATATAGATAAATAATGGTAATGTAAGCATCGGATACCATTTGAATAATTTCCAAGCAGCCATGTAAGGCATTTCAATTGCTCCGTCGCCCCATAACAATAAAGCAGCACCTGCTGATACAAATCCTATGGCACCAAATACACGTTGTCCTGTAAACATCATAGCCAACATTGTTACGAACATAAAAATAGCAATGAATTCGTAACTTAAATATTGAGCAATCAATTTATTTTATTCTTTCTTATTTTTGCTATGTCTTTAAAAAACATTGAAAAAGCTTGAAGCAACATTAGCAATATTCCAATTAACATTAGGACTTTTATGGGCCAAACGTATGGCGCCCATGCTGTAAAGAGTTTTTGTTTTGTCTCAATCGTATATATCAAACTTGAAATCGACCCGATTAGTAACGTAATTAAATAAAAAACTAAAAAGAAACTTGTAAAAACATCTATCTTTGCTTTTCCACGTTCAGAAAATCTACCATAAAAAAGATCCATACGAACATGATCATCAGTTAACATGGAATATCCTCCGCCAAGAAAATAGTAGCCAGTCATAGTAAACTGTGCCATTTCTATAATCCAAATCAGAGGTAGATTAATTATATTTCTAGTTACAAAAGAAAGTACAAGAATACCCATCATTAAGAATACTGTATACATGGTAAATCTACCCACCTTAGTACAAACTAGATCTACAATTTTGATATATTGGATTATTATTTTTGGCATAGATTGATATTTTTTATAATAATTAAGACCATTTAAAATTAAATTTTTTATTATTACAAATAGTTTCAATTAAACTAATCATTAATGATAGTTTTTCTTTATCAAATTCTTTCAATATCTTAGGTCCAAGCTCTAAAGCTAGCTCTGCACCTTCGATAGTGTCGTTGGGCATAAATTTTTTTTTTGCAGTTAAATAATCATAACCTTCACCAAGATATTTTCCCATTTTACTATTTCTTCCTCCTGCCGAACTAACATATAAATCACCCAAGCCTGCCAGTCCATAAACCGTTTCTTCTTTTCCCTTTAAACACTTAGTAAAATAGACCATCTCAGATAAAGATTGGTACATTAATGAAGCAGCTGTATTTAAATAGTTCTTGTTTTTAACTTCCTCAGTTGCGGATGAACTACATAAGCCTTTTGAGGCACCTATTATCATTGAATAAATATTTTTTACAGCTGCACATACTTCTACCCCAACTAAATCATTAGAGATTTCAGTGGAATAATAATTAGTTGCAATTATCTTACCAATGGACTTTACAATTTCGATATTTTGATTTGCCAGCACCACGCTACTTCTTATTCTATTAGCTAAGCCAGCTGCTAAACAAGGTCCTCCTACTGCGGATATATTGGGCTTTTTTGATCCATTTTTTTCAAGAATCTGTTTTAATTTTTCAGCAATTGTTTCGTATTGATTATTTATTACTGTTAATCCTTTGGTAAGTAATAAAATTGGAATTTCGGACGAATAATATTTTGAGATTTCTTTTCCAGCCCAATCTATTCCTTTTGAATTAACTCCTAAAATAATTAAATTCGGTTTTTCTTTAAATTCTTCTGCAAATTTTTCAAACTTTCTTAATTTTAATTTGCTTGAAAGTTTACAATTTAGGACAGGATGAAAGTTATCGTTTTGTATCAGCTGATCAATGAATTTATCTTCAAGGTGAGTTCCTATTAAAGACACAGTATTTTCATTGTCCAAACAAGGAACCGTGAATGCAGATCCCATTGCTCCTGCACCAAGAACTAAAATTTTTTTCATACCAAATTAAAAATATTTAAATACAAAAATTGCAAATACAAAAGAAATGATTGTCCCAATCCAAAGTAAAGTGCCAATAATACCTAACCAAGCCAAATGGATAAATGCGCTACTTAACAAGGATATAAATAATCGATCTCCTCTTGTTGTATCAAGTCCTATGATTCCTCTTCTAGGATTTCCCCCTGGATCTTTTTTTTCCCATATGACCATTGCCAACAAACATAAAGCAATAAATACAAAAAAAGCTGCTGTTTGCCAAGTCCAAGCCATCCAAGTGATAAAATCAAAACCTAAAAAACCTTTTTCTTGATTCTCCGCAACACTTTCCCAACCTAATAATAATATCTCATTTGTTGGTTTAATTATCATACTCTACCTAATGCAAAACCTTTCGCGATATAATTTCTTACAAAATAAATAACAAAGGCCCCTGGTATTATTGTAAGCGAGCCTGCGGCAGCCAACAATCCTAATTCATATCCCGATGTACTAACTGTTCTTGTCATAGTAGCTGCTATGGGTTTAGCCGCAACCGCTGTTAAGGTTTTAGCTAATAATAACTCAACCCATGAAAACATGAAACAGAAAAACATCGCGATACCAATTCCTGCAGTTATAGTTGGTATAAATATTTTGAAGAAAAATCTCCAAAAAGAATAACCATCTACATAAGCTGTCTCATCGAGTTCTTTTGGAACTGCGGAAATAAATCCTTCAAGAATCCAAACAGCTAGTGGAATATTAAACAAACAATGTGCTAAAGCGACTGCAATATGTGTATCGAAAAGATTGATAGATGAATAAAATTGAAAGAAAGGCAGAGCAAATATCGCTGGCGGGGCCATTCTATTTGTTAACAACCAAAAGAATAAGTGTTTATCTCCTAAAAATTTATATCTAGAAAATGCATAAGCTGCTGGTAAAGCTGCTGAAACTGAAATTATGGTATTCATGACAACATAATAAATGGAATTTAAATAACCATTGTACCAGGTGCTATCTGTAAAAATTTTTTTATAATTATCAAGAGTAAATTGCTGTGGCCATAGCGAGTAGGTATTAATTATCTCTGTTGTAGTTTTAAATGACATATTTAATAACCAGTAAATTGGCAACATTAAAAAAATTATATAAATTGTTGGTACTAGCCACTTATATTTATTCATGATGCCCCTCGTGTCTCATCATAAGGTTATAAAAAACCCAACAAATCAAAAGCACTATAAAGAAATAAATTAATGACATAGCTGCTGCTGGTCCTAAATCAAATTGACCAAGAGCCATTTTGACTAGATCAATTGATAAAAATGTGGTTGCATTACCCGGTCCTCCTCCAGTTAAAACGAAAGGTTCTGTATAAATCATAAAACTATCCATAAATCTTAAAAGAATAGCAATAGTTAATACTTTTTTCATTTTTGGTAATTCGATATGCCTAAATATAGACCAACGGCTAGCGCCATCTATTTTTGCTGCTTGATAATATGCATCTGGAATTGCACACAAACCTGCATAAGCAAGTAACACGACTAATGAGGTCCAGTGCCAAACGTCCATTAAAATTATTGTAAACCAAGCTGCAAACGGTTGTTGTGTATAATTGTAATCTATGCCTAAAGCATTCAGAGAGTGACCTAAAAAACCTATTTCAGGTAAAGCAAAAATATTCCACATTGCTCCTACAACATTCCATGGAATTAGAAGAGGCATGGACATCAACACTAAACAAACTGAAACACCAACTCCTTCCTTTGGCATTGAAAGAGCGATTGCAATACCTAGTGGAATTTGAATTATTAAAACAAGAAAAGTAAATAAAAATTGCCGACCCAATGCTCCATGAAACCTATCGGACTGTAATATTTGTTTAAACCATCTTGTTCCCTCCCAAAAAAATATGTTATCACCAAAAGTTTCTTGAAAAGAATAATTAATAACTGTCATTAAGGGAATAGCTGCATTAAAAGCTACTAAAAAAAATACTGGCAATACAAAAAACCATGCTTTTTGATTTAAAGTTTTTCTCATTTTTACTCCTCGACAATCCAATCGTCTCCATAGACATAAGTATATTTCGAGTTAAATTTTACATAAGCTGTACCACTAGGTGTTGTTGCCGTGACACTTGATATCATTTTTAATTTTCCACCATCACACTCAATGTCAATAATCTTGTGTCTACCAGCATTGTTAACTTTTAAAATTTTAACTGCTATTCCACTATTTGAGAAACTGACAAATTCTGGTCTTATTCCAATCTGAGTTTTAGAATAAGTTTTGTGTGAACTAATCTTTTTTTCCATTTCAATTTTAGCTCCGCTAAAGTTCACTTTTCCATTCATTAATTTACAGGGTAAAATATTCATACCTGGAGATCCTATAAAGTGTCCCACAAATGTGTGTTTTGGTTTTTCAAATAATTCTACTGGAGTGCCTTTCTGAACTAGTTGACCTTCATGCATAACTACCACTTGATCTGCAAAAGTTAATGCTTCGGTTTGATCATGAGTAACATAAATCATCGTTCTATTTATTTCTTGATGAAGTTCTTTTAATTTAGATTTTAGGATCCATTTTAAGTGAGGATCAATAACTGTTAAAGGTTCATCAAACATGATAACGTTAACGTCAGATCTTACTAACCCTCTACCCAAAGAAATTTTTTGTTTGCCATCTGCAGTAAGTCCTGAGGCGCGATTATAGAGAGTCTCACTGAGATCAAGCATTTCAGCTATTTCTTTAACTCTCGGCTGAATTTTATCTTCACTAATCCCCCTATTTCTTAAAGGGAAAGCCAAATTATCAAATACAGTCATCGTGTCATAAATTACTGGAAACTGAAAAATTTGAGCAATATTTCTTTCCACCGAAGAAAGATGAGTTATTTTTTTGTCGTCAAAATAAACTTCACCTTTAGTAGGTTTTAATAAACCTGAAATAATGTTTAATAACGTTGTTTTTCCACAACCTGATGGCCCCAATAGTGCGTAAGCTCCACCATCAGACCATTCTAAATCTATATCTTTTAAGGCCCAATCTAGATCATTATTCTGCTGCGCAAGATAACTATGACTTAGATTATTTAGAGAAATTTTAGACATAATCAATCAGTTTATTATTTTGATCAAAATACAAAAATTGATTAACGTCCATATGAAGTTCTGCTTCAGCACCAACTTTTAAAGGATGAATTCCGGTAGACAAGGACACCCATTTTATATCACCGCTCTGAAAATGAATGACACTTTCAGAACCGCTCAACTCTGCAATTAAAACTTTTCCCTTAATTTGAACTGAATTTTCTGTCTGTTTGTAAGGAGTTATGCTGTGAGGACGAATCCCAATTGTGTAGTGGCCGTCTGCGAGACCTTCTAAATTAGATCGGCATTGCCAACTTAAGGAATTATTTTTAAAAGAAAAAGTTTTACCCTTTTTAATAACCTTTGCTGTATTTATAGGTGGATCGTTAAAAACTTTTGCAGAAATAACATTCTTGGGTTTGTTATAAACGTCAACCGTCTTTCCATATTGGATTACTCCTCCTTCGTAAAGAGTTGCGGTGTTACCTCCAATTAATAAAGCATCCATTGGTTCGGTCGTTGCATAAACTACTATGCAATCTCGATTTTCAAATAATCTTGGTAATTCTTCTCTTAATTCTTCCCTTAATTTAAAATCGAGGTTTGCCAGAGGTTCATCCAATAAGATTAATCCGGAATCTTTAACTAAAGCTCTTGCGAGTGCTGTTCGCTGTTTTTGACCTCCCGAAAGTTCGTGAGGTTTTTTGTGGAACATGTCGGAAAGTTTTAATAATTCCGCTATTTTTCCAACTCTATTTTTAATTTCATTAGAACTAATATTCACAATTTTTAGTGGTGATGCAATATTCTCGAAAACAGTAAAATTTGGATAGTTAATAAATTGTTGGTAAACCATTGATACATTTCGTTTTTGCACCGGAACACCTGTTACATTTTTTTCGTTAAACCATATTTCGCCAGAAGTAGGTTTGTCTAAACCAGCCATTATTTGCATCAATGTTGTTTTTCCAGAAAGTGTGGAACCTAACAAAATGTTAATGGTATTTTTTTCAAATCTTAGGTTTGTAGAATAAATATGAGTTTTTGCTCCAACTTTTTTTTCAACATTCTTTAGTTCCAAACTCATAAAATCCCTTTTTTTGAATGTCTAAAAGGGGGCAAGATTGCCCCCTTTTTTTAATAAATGATAGATAATTTTATTGCTTACTTCCAAGCGTCTTCGTACGCAATAGTCTTACCTTGTGGTTTTTCATCCCTTTTAGCTTTTGGCGAACCAGGTTGATCTAACCAGTAAGAAGCATCCTTCTCTTCGTTAAGTCTTGGTCCACAGCCACCATATATTTGAGCTTTTTTGTCAACAGCTTCCATACGTGACATAACTAGATCCATCTCTTCTGCAAGACGATCCATAGCTTGTTGCGGTGTAAAAGCACCAGAGTTAACATCACCAATCTGTTGCCACCAAATCTGAGCTAGTTTTGGATAGTCAGGAACGTTAATTCCAGTTGGTGACCAAAGAACTCTGTTAGGAGATCTATAAAACTCTACCAGTCCTCCTAATTTTGGAGCTCTCTCTGTGAATGATTTGTGATTAATATCACTGTCACGAATGATTGTTAAACCAACGTGAGATTTCTTCAAAGATACAGTTTTAGAAACTGTAAATTGAGCAAATAACCAAGCAGCTTTTCTTCTGTCAACTGGAGTAGATTTAAATAAAGTCCAAGAACCAGCATCTTGATAGCCTAGTTTCATACCTTCATCCCAGTAAGGTCCTTTTGGTGATGGTCCCATTCTCCATAATGGTATTCCATTATCATCCACGGTTTGGTTTCCAGCACTTTTTGGAGCAACCATCGATGCAGTAAATGCTGTATACCAGAAAATTTGCTGAGCAACGTTTCCTGATGATAAAGCTGGCAGTGACTGATAGAAGTCCATACTCGCTGCACCTGGAGGAGCGTATTTTTTTAACCACTCATCCCATTTTCTAATTGCATAAACTGCTGCAGGACCGTTTGCTGCTCCGCCTCTTGTAACTGAAGCACCAACAGGATTACAAGTACCTTTTTCCATTCTTATACCCCATTCATCAACTGGAACACCATTTGGTATTCCAACACTTCCAGCTCCAGCCATTGATAGCCAAGCATCGGTCATTCTCCAACCTAAATCCGGAGCTCTTTTTCCATAGTCCATATGACCATAAATTCTTACTCCGTCGATCTCTTTAACATCGTTAGTAAAGAAATCTGCAATGTCTTCATAAGCTGACCAATTAACTGGCACACCCAATTCATAGCCATATTTAGCTTTGAATTTTTTCTTCAAATCAGGTTTGCTAAACCAGTCATGTCTAAACCAATAAAGATTTGCAAATTGTTGGTCTGGTAATTGATATAGTTTACCATCCGGTCCTGTTGTGAATGATTTTCCTATAAAATCATCAACATCAAGGGTTGGCAAAGTTACATCTTTACCTTCTCCTGACATCCAGTCAGTTAGGTTAACCGCAAGCTGAAGTCTTGAATGAGTACCAATTAAATCTGAGTCATTAATATAGGCATCATACAGGTTTCTACCAGTTTGCATTTGTGTTTGTACTGCTTGTACTACTTCTCCTTCACCAAGCAATTGGTGATTCACTTTAATACCAGTGATCTCCTCAAAAGCTTTGGTTAGAACTTTGGATTCGTATTCGTGAGTAGGAATAGTTTCAGATAAAACGTTTATCTCCATTCCTTGAAATGGTTTAGCAGCATTGATAAACCAGTTCATTTCCTTCATTTGATCTGCTTTTGAAATCGTTGAAGGTTGAAACTCATCATTAACCCATTTCTTAGCTTCAGACTCACCAGCAAAAGCTGATAATGAAAAAGCTAAAAGAAAAGCTACAGCAATACCTAAGATAGATCTTAATGTTCTTAGCATTATTCCCTCCTTAAATATTAGTTTGTTAATTTGTTGTGATTTAATCTAAATTTTTTTAGATGTCTACTTAGAATTGAAATATATGTTATTAAAAATAATAGAACAAAAATTTTTCAAGTATAGATTGTATTAATGCGTTAATGTTTTTCTTATTGCTTGAGACCAACCTTTTAATAATTCTTTTCTATGTTTACTTTTCATTTTTGGATAATAACTTTTGTCAATTTTCCACTTTTTGGAAATATCTTTAAGTGATTTATAAACGCCGATTTTTAATCCAGCGATAAAAGCCGCTCCTAGAGCTGTGGTTTCTTTTACTTTTGGACGGTATACTTTTACACCAACAATGTCGGATAAATATTGAGTAAACCAATTATTATTTACCATTCCCCCATCTACTTTAACAACTTTTGGTCTTAATCCGTCATTCCTCATAGCTTCAAATAAATCATAAGTTTGGTATGCAACAGATTCCACAACGGCTCTTACAATTTCTTTTGGTCCTGTATCTCTGGTTAAACCACAAAGTACACCTCGAGAATTTGCATCCCAATAAGGAGCACCTAAACCAGTAAATGCCGGAACTAAATATACACCATGATTGTCTTTTAATGTTTTTACAATTTTTTCCGTTTCTGATGCTTTTTTAATTAATTTAATTTTATCTCTTAACCATTGAACACCTGCTCCAGCTATAAAGATAGAACCTTCTAGAGCATAAGTAGTTTTTCCATTCAGACGATAACAGATTGTCGTCAATAATTTATTTTTTGAAAAAATTTTTTTACTTCCCGTATTCAACAGTACAAAGGCACCGGTACCATAAGTGCTTTTTAAAGACCCAACATCAAAACAACATTGTCCAACTGCAGCTGATTGTTGATCTCCAATCATTCCTGTAATTGGATAAGATTTTCCAGTTATTGCTGGATCTGTGTAACCATAGTCGTCTGAACAATCTTTTACTGTTGGTAATATGTGTTTTGGAATTTTAAGTAAATTTAAAATTTGATCATCCCATTTGTTGGTAGATATATTAAATAGCATTGTCCTGCTAGCATTTGTTGCATCAGTAGCATGATCCACCTTATTGGTAAGTCTCCACAGTAAAAAAGTATCAACCGTTCCAAAAAGTAATTGTTTTTTCTTTAATAGTTTTTTCGCCTTTGGAACATTATCAATGATCCACTTAGCTTTTGTAGCAGAAAAATATGGATCAATTAACAAGCCAGTTTTATTGTAAATTAAAGTTTCTTTTTTTCTTTTTCTTAATTTTTCACAAAAATCTGAAGTTCTTCTATCCTGCCAAACAATGGCATTATAAACTGGTTTTCCAGTTATTTTGTCCCATAAAATGGTTGTTTCTCTTTGATTGGTTATTCCAATGGTTAAAATTTTTCCTTTAAGTTTTTTGCTTTTATTAATGACATCTTTTAAAACTTTTTTTGTTGTGCTCCAAATCTCATTTGGGTTATGCTCAACCCAACCGTCTTTGGGAAAGTATTGGTTAAATTCTTTTTGTGAAGAATATTCAGGTACACCAGATATATTAAATAATATTGCCCTACTCGAAGTAGTTCCTTGATCTATTGCAACAATAAATCTTTTCACTAATTTAATATTCTTCTAATCCTAATAATTTTTTTCGTTTGTTTGCCCAAGTACGAATTAAATTATCAACCGCTAAACCAATAAATGCAATTGCTTTTCCTACCCATACAGAAGAAAGGTAATTCCATTTAATTTTCATAATATAATATGATTTTATTGTAATTTTTAGGATTTTGTTAGTAAAGTATATTTATAAATTTATTTTAGATAGAGATAATTTGATGACAAAAGTAGCAATTATTGGAGCTGGACCATGTGGCTTATCCATGTTGAGATCATTTGAACAAGCTGAAAAAAAAGGTGAAAAAATACCTCAAATAGTTTGTTTTGATAAACAAGAGGATTGGGGAGGATTATGGAATTACAGCTGGAGAACAGGATCTGATCAATACGGCGACCCGGTTCCTAATAGTATGTATAGATATCTTTGGTCAAATGGCCCTAAGGAATGTTTAGAATTTGCTGACTATTCTTTTGATGAACATTTTGGAAATCCGATTCCATCATTTCCACCAAGAGAAGTTTTATATGATTACATACTCGGTAGAGTTAAAAAAGGGAATCTAAAAGATAAAATAAGATTTAATAATAATGTTACCAATGTTACCTATAATGGGAATAATTTTGAAATTACTTCTCTCGATAAAAAGAATAATAAATTTTCAAAAGATGTTTTTGATTATGTTGTTGTGGCAACAGGTCATTTCTCAGTTCCATTTATTCCAGAATATCCTGGTATGAAATCTTTTCCAGGAAGAATATTACACTCTCATGATTTTAGAGATGCAGAAGAATTCAGAGGTAAAAATGTTATTGTTTTGGGAAGCAGTTATTCTGCTGAAGATGTAGCTCTTCAGTGTCATAAGTATGGAGCGAAAAGTGTAACAATAGGTTATAGGCACAATCCAATGGGATTTAAATGGCCAAATGGAGTTAAAGAAGTTTTTCATCTAGATAGACTTGAAGGCAGCAAAGCAATTTTTAAAGATGGGCATGAACAGGAGGCAGATGCAGTAATTTTAGCTACAGGTTATCTTCATCATTTTCCTTTTTTATCCGAAGATCTAAAACTAAAGACAGGAAACAGATTATATCCACCAAAGTTATATAAAGGTGTAGTTTGGCAAAATAATCACAAGTTATTATACCTGGGCATGCAAGATCAATTTCATACTTTTAATATGTTTGATTGTCAGGCTTGGTTTGCAAGAGATGTTGTAATGGGAAAGATTAAAATTCCAAATAATTCAGAAATAGAAAAAGATATAAATAAATGGGTATCAATGGAAGAAAAATTAGAAAATCCTGATCAAATGATAGATTTTCAAACTGAGTACACAAAAGAACTTCATGATTTATCTGATTACCCAAAAATTGATTTTGAATTAATTAGAAAAAATTTTAAAGAATGGGAGCACCATAAAGTAGAAAATATTATGACATATAGAAATAAATCTTTTCCTTCGCCAGTAACTGGATCGGTTGCTCCGATACATCATACAGCTTGGGAAGCTGCAATGGATGATTCTTCAAAAACTTTTTTAGATCAATCAAAAAATTAGGCTACTTTAATCCTAAATAAATTAATCTTCTTTTCTAAAATAAGGTATCAAAAAAACTAAACAGCCAACAAAAAAGAAAACGCTTCCAAACATAGACCAAAAATTTCCAAGACTAGACATAATAAAACCAATTGCAGAGATCAAAAACAAAACCCAACCAACAGTATTTATAATTTTAATATTCATTTACCAATCAATTTGTAATTTTTTATTCTCGCAAATACATTCTAAAATACTAAACAAAAGTGGAAATTTAATTTTAATCTATGCCAAGATGCTTTTTTCTTTTTTCTACCCAAGTTCGAATTAAATTATCAAATATCAGAGCTATGAAAGCGACACAAATACCAAGTATTAATCCTTTACCCCCACCTGCTTTATCAGATAAAGCTTTTAGAATATATTGTCCTAAATCTTCTGTTCCAATAAATGCCCCAATTATTACCATAAACAGAGCAAATACTATTGTTTGATTTAAGCCAAGCATCATGTGAGGAAACGCTACTGGAAATTCTATATTTAATAATCTTTGTAATTTCGTTACACCTACCATTGAGCCTGCATCATGCAAAGCAGGTGGAACACTTCTTAATCCCTCAACAGTGTACCTTGTAGCAGGTATAGTTGCGTAAACAATTACTGCAATTAATACCGATGTATCCGTTACACCAAAAAGCATCATTACTGGAATTAAATATACAAAAGAAGGAAATGTTTGAAAAATATCACAAACTGCCAAAATAAATTTTGTGGTATATTTATTCTGTGCACATAAAGTTCCAATAGTTAATCCAATTATGCAAGATGCAATAACTCCACATGTTGCCATATATGTTGTGACTAATGCTCTATCCCACCATGGACTTAGCGCTATAAATAATGCTAATCCACCCACTGTAAAAGCTGAACGAATTCCACCAATTATATAACCGGCTCCAACCACTAACACTAAAGTAGCAACTGCTGGCATTCTTAGATACAAGGCTCGCATGGGTTGTAATACATCTACTATCAACCATGTATTAAAAATTTTTAAAGTTTGAAAGAACGTATCCCAAATCCAATCAACACCTTTATTCCAGAAATCTGCAGTTGATATTCCTTTATTATGTGGAATCTCATATAAATAATTAAAACCTTCTTTAAAATAAAAAGATCCAGCGGAGGCAAGTATCACTCCTATTAATACTGCACCAGCAAAAAACAATGTGTTTTTATAACGCTCGAAAAAAGTCAGGTGACCAAAATAATCTTCTTGTTTATTTGCCCAAGCCTTAGACATTTTATCCAACAGTATTGCAATCAGACTAATACATAAACCGGCTTCTAATGCTAATCCAATATTCAGTTGATTTAAGGCTAACAATAAATTCCATCCTAATCCTTTAGCACCTATAAAAGCTGCAATAACCGCCATAGAAAAACACACCATAATGACCTGATTCACTCCAATTAAAATGTCTCTTCTTGCAGTTGGAATTAATACTTTGAACATAAGTTGCCAATTATTACATCCACTCATTTTGCCAGCTTCAATAACTTCAGGGGATATTCCTCTAAGTCCTAACAAAGTTAATAAGATCATTGGCGGAATAGCAACAACCATTGTTATAATAACTGCAGCATGATCACCAATGCCAAACAGAACCATTGCTGGGACAAGAACTGCATATTGGGGCATCGTCTGCATAACTAGAAGTATTGGATGTAAGACTTTCTCAACACGTTTGCTCTTGTAAGCCATAATGCCTAAGCTCAAACCAAAAATGAAAGAAAGTGGTGCTGCTACTAATATAAAAGAGAGTGTTTGCATTGAAGGTTTCCATTGACCAAATACGGAAATATAAATCATGACTAAACCAGCAAATATAGCTAGACCCTTACCACTCAGTTTGTAACTTAATATTGCTGCACCCGCTGCAACGATTGTCCAAGGTAAACCTGGCAGTTTTGCCCATGGATTTTTATCTATCCAATCCCAACTGGTAAATGCGACAACTGTCTTAACACCGCCTAATAAAATATCTCTAATCAATTCAATGAGAAATGTCATAATTGCAGTTATATTTCTTGTTATTTGTAGTACTAAAGGTCGAGTTTTGTATTCTTGAAGATCTTCATTCCAAAATTCCATTGGCATCCATTCATTCAATAAGAAAAACAAAGAGTCATTTACCCAAATAGGTAACCATCCAAGTAAAGGAGGTAGTCTCCAAAGGGTATCAAATGCATAATACCTTACTTCTGTGCCAAATAGTGTGTAAGTACTTTGATTTGGGTCTTTAATGAATTCAGCTTGAAGTCTTATAAATTTGTAGGTTTCAGGAACATCAATTGCAAAGCATAAGGCAAAAAATACAACTAACAAAAATAACCATTGAAATAATTTTGGATATTTTTTTAATAATTCCATATTTTAATCGTTATTTTTTCTCCCCCCAAAAACAGTATGAATTATTTTTGAAGGATGAACAGTTCCAACAATTTTATTATTTTCGTCAGTTACAGCTACAGATTTTTCTTGAGTTAAAATCTTTTCAGCTACGTTTTCAATTATTTCGTTTTTTGAAACTTTTAAATCACTTAAATTTTCATTATTTGGTTTTTCCATTATATCTTCTATTTTTAAAACTTTTTCTCTAGGTACTTCTTCAGTAAATTTTTTTACATATTCTGTTGCTGGATTTAAAACAATTTTGGCTGGAGTATCTAACTGTTCAATTATTCCATCTTTCATAATAGCTATACGACCACCAAGTTTTAGTGCTTCATCAAAATCATGTGTAATAAACATAATTGTTTTTTGTAATTTTTCTTGAAGTCTTAAAAATTCGTCTTGCATTTCTTTTCTAATCAATGGATCTAATGCAGAAAAAGGTTCATCCAGAAACCAAATATCAGGTTCTACAGCTAATGATCGAGCGATACCTACTCTTTGTTGTTGTCCACCTGAAAGTTCTCTTGGAAAATAGTTTTCTCTTCCATCAAGCCCAACAAGTTTAACCATGTCCATAGCTTTATTAATACTATCTTGAGTTTTAATTCCTTTAATTTGAAGTGGGAAAGCAATATTTTCCAAAACTGTTTTATGTGGAAGTAAAGCAAAACTTTGAAAAACCATTCCCATTTTATTTCTTCTAAGTTCAATTAGTTCTTTGTTTTTTAATGAGAGTAAATCTTGACCTTCTATATAAATTTTTCCATCTGTGGCGTCTGTTAATCTAGAAATGCATCTTAATAATGTGGATTTTCCTGAGCCAGATAATCCCATTACAACCAACAATTCTCCTTTTGAAACCTCAAAAGAAGCATTATTCACACCTACTATGCATCCATTTTCCTGGAATGTTTTTGCGTCCACATTTCCATTTGCTTCTTGGAGCATCTTTTTGGCATTGGCCCCAAAAATTTTATACACGGAATCACACTTAATTACCGCATCAGTCATAATCTTTTAACAAGTTATACGAAATAAAAATAAAATAAACTCTATATTATTTATATTTATTGTTTTTGCCTCCTTAAAAATTTTTAATAAAATAAACTCTTGTATCAATTCCGGTATTAAAAAAACTTAAAGCCTCTCCACTAACAGTAATTTTTGGTTTTTCTCCACCATCAATGCTTTCGCAGGAGTAACAAATTAAAACAAAACCAGCAAAACATTTATTATTCTCTTTGTCCCATTTAACAAATGTTTCATCAATTTGATTACCGTTGATAGTATATATTTGTTTAGCTTTAAAATTTGTTAAATTAGCGCCCATAACAGAACGCTGAGATACAATTTTTGTTGCCTTGCAAACTACTTCGTATTGTTCTTCAGACAATCTATGATCATCAGTTCCTTCATAGAATACTAGAATACCTGATGGAAGGCTTGAAATCAGTTCATTTAGTTTATTTGCTTCTGCAATTCTTTCCTCTTCTTGTTTCATTTTTGCAATTAATTCATCACCTTGACCCCAAAAAATATTTAAAATAGCAAAAGATAAAATTACGATAACTGTTATAGTAACAAGACCACCAAATTGTCTAACTGGTTCGGGTAACTCTCTTAATTTATTTAAATATTTATCTTGTAGCATTATTTTAATTATTCTTGTAATTCACCGTTTTTCCAAATTCCTGTTTTTTCTTTTCCATCAGACCAAGTAAATGTTCCTTCACCATTCATAAAACCATTGGCCCATTCTCCTTCATAAGTTGCACCATTTGGAAAGGTTAAAATTCCTTGACCGCTCCACTCACTATTTTTAAATTCACCTTTATAAATATATCCATTGGGCCAAATTTCAGTTCCTTGACCATGTTTTTGTGTACCAACCCAATTCCCTTCATAAGTTGTTTTGTCTGTATAAGTCCATTTACCAATACCATTTTCACAATTTCCTTCACAACCTGTCTTTCGAGCTGATACTGAAGTCGTAATTAAAAAACTTAAAATTATATAAAAGATATATTTTTTCATTGTTACATTTTACACTAAATAATATAAAAAAAAATCCCTCCCGACATAATATCGGGAGAGATTATAATTTGTTAGCTTTAATCCTTATTTATTTAGTCCAAGCTTTCCAAACTTTTTTGTTTTTCTTAAGCCATTTTTTACCTGCATCTTCGTGAGTCATTTTGTCAGTGTCAACGTAGGCTGCCATTGCACCAATTTGTCCTGTAGAGAATGACATTTTCTTGAACGCTGCAGCTGCCGCCGGATGAGTTTTTGGAAAGTCTGCATTTACAGCCTTTTTCAAATAACCATCTGGTGAACCACATTTTCCATCACCACCATCTTCTGGTCTACAACCAGCAGTGTATGGAGGAAAGTCTATAAATGTAAAACCAGCACCATCTGTAAAGTTTGGTGTCCAGTTGAATATTATAGTTCCTCTTCCTTCTTTTTTAGCTGCTGCTAATTCTGCCCAAAGTGCATCTGCACTTCCAGCAAATTTAACTGTCCAAAGATCTCCTAACCCTAAAGCATCAATTCTTTGAGGTATTAAATCTCCGTGCCAAGTTTGTGGACCTTCTAACATTCGTCCTTTTCCACCTGAGTCAGGTGTTACAAAGTTCTTAGCACAATCTTTACTTTTTAAAGCATTCCAATCTGGAAGACCTGGACATAATTTAGCAACCCAGTTTGGATATCCCATATCTTCAAGAGTTCTTGCTTCGTGATCTCCCCAGTCAAGTAAACCACCTTTGTCAAGAGCTGTTGTAAATGATTTACCAAAAGCAGATTCCCAAACTTCGTGCGATATATCTACATCACCAATACGAATTGATTCGTAAACCGCTTGTGAGTCAGCCGGTACATATTCCACATTGTTTCCCATGCTTTCAAAAATTCCACCGATCACGTAAGCCATTACAACTTGACTTGACCAATTGTGTGTTGGAATTCTGATAGGTTTTTTGCTGTCAGCTGCATATGCGGCAAAACTGAATGCCGATATGATTGCAGCAACAACCAACCCTTTTATTATTTTAATTATGTTCATAGTTTTTTCTCCCTTTTAAACATTAATTAATTAAAGTTACTTTAATTAAGCAAAGTTTATGGTCTCATTTTTCACGAGTCAATGTCCATTGCGCGATTATTGAGTAGTGATATAGTGACGTTATATATGGAAAAAAGCCAAACCAGCTTAGATATACGAAATCCAGGCCTAAGAACTTTACCACCAGGAGTTGAAAGATATTTCGTAAGAGGTGGCGGTTTATCGATCTTAGAAGTTTTGCCAGAAGATAAATTAGAAATAATTAACGATGAAGGCAAACAAACATGTGAAGTTGTGGTTTTTAATTCTAAAGGTAAATCTGATCCATCAATATTAAATTTAAAAGAAAACTCGGA
>ENA-OQTX01000084-OQTX01000084.1-marine-metagenome-genome-assembly--contig:-NODE-84-length-26643-cov-7.195325_pt1 | contig 26643 bp, 25 predicted proteins | sample MGYA00240992_ERZ505281 | MGnify/ENA primary metagenome ERZ505281 (study PRJEB26146, sample SAMN05422147) | marine metagenome | isolation source: South Atlantic Ocean | place: Atlantic Ocean:South Atlantic... | reverse complement strand
TCATTTAGGAATTCACGCTCTACTGTTTCAAATTGCACCTTATAGTTATAAAAAGGATCCCTCTCCATCCATTGATTGGCTAAAGCAATCCTTACGATTTTTTTAAAGTTATTAACATATTTCAAAGCAGAATTATGATTACACGCTCTCTTAGTTTTTAAAAAATATTCAAATTTGAAAATAGTACAATCTGACGGTTTAAAATTTAAAACTCCAGAATTATGCGATGTAATATTTTCTCTGGGCGTCATACACCATATAAAAAATCCGATTGATATTTTAAAAAATATAAGATCAAATTTAAAACCAAAAGGAAAAATTGTAATATGGGTATATGGTTACGAAAATAACATGCTATACATTTGTATCTACAAAATTTTATCACTTTTTACACAAAAACTACCAGATAAAGCTTTGTATAAATTTGCATCATTGTTAAATATAATTATACAACCTTATATTTATTTATGTAAATTTATAAATTTACCAATGAAAAATTATTGGCTTAAAGTTTTTAATAAATGTGGATGGCAAAAACGAAAAGATATGATTTTTGATCAGTTAAATCCATCCTACGCAAAATATTATAAAAAAAATGAGATAGAAAAAGAATTATTAGATGCAGGCTTTGATAATTTAAAATTTCATCATAGACATAACTACAGCTGGACTGTAGTGGGTGAAAATATCTAAAGATCAAAAACTAGTTCTCATTCAGTATCAAGGATATTTCTATTAGTTGGTAGAGTTTTTGGTGAGCCGTATCGGATTCGAACCGATGACACCTTCCTTAAAAGGGAAGTGCTCTACCAACTGAGCTAACGGCCCTAAAAAAAGTATTACTATATTTTTTTAATTTTTTTTCAATCGTAAAATACATATATGTCCAAATAAATCTAAATTATATTGATATAATTAGTATAAAAATCATCAAAAGTATTATTTTTTATTGCTTCTCTAATTTTGTTCATTAATTGTTGGTAAAAGCTTATATTATTTATAGTTAAAATCATGGAAGCTAAAATTTCATTAGAATTAATCAAATGATTAATGTAACTCTTGGAATATGCTTTGAGATTTCTTAAATTCATACTTTCGTTTATAGGAGAGTCTTCTTTCTGGTATTTTGAGTTTCTTAAATTAAGCCTTCCTTCCCATGTAAAGGCCAATCCAGTTCTTCCTGATCGTGTAGGCATTACACAATCAAACATATCTATACCACGTTTTACTGCACCTAAAATGTCTGAAGGGGTTCCTACGCCCATTAAATAACGTGGCTTATTTTTTGGCATTGAAGGTGTAACTTCATCAAGAACTTTAAACATTTGATCTTGAGTTTCACCTACAGCTAAGCCGCCTAGCGCATAACCATCAAAATCAATTTTTTCAAGACTTTCTAAACTTTCTAATCTTAAGTCTTTATAAATACCTCCTTGAATAATTCCAAATAAACCCTTTTTGAAATTATTACCAAATTCCTTTTTTGATCTTTCGGCCCAATTAATAGAAAGTTTTATGGATTGACTGAGTTTATTCTTATCACTAGTTAATTTGGGACATTCATCTAAAACCATCACTATATCTGAATTAAGATCCTTCTGAATTCTGATGCTTTCCTCGGGACTTAACACAAATTTTTTACCATCTATATGAGAGTTAAAAATAGCACCATTTTTCTCATCAATTTTTACCAAATTTGATAGAGACATAATTTGAAAGCCGCCAGAATCCGTTAATATAGGAAGTCTACAATTCATGAACTTATGAAGACCTCCGACTCTTTTAATCCTCTCGATTCCAGGTCTGATCATCAAATGATATGTATTGGATAAAATTATTTGAGTACCAGATGAAATTAAGTCATCAATAAAAATTGATTTAACGGTACCTTGTGTTCCAACAGGCATAAAGGCAGGAGTATCAATTGGCCCTCTGTGGGTATTAATTTTACCAAGACGAGCTAAATGATCTTCATTCAAAAGATTAAAAGAAAAATTTTCTGAAGACATGAAGTTGCTTGAGTCTTATTTAGCTGATAAACTTATAATTTGATCTGGATCTGATACTTTTCCGTTGGAACCTTCTCCTCTTTTAATTAAATCAACAAACTCCATTCCCTGGATTACTTTTCCAAAAACTGTATATTGTCGATCTAAAGAAGGTGATGCTTTAAAACAAATAAAGAATTGACTATTCGCACTATTTGGATCACTAGAACGTGCCATCGATAGAGTACCTCGTTCATGTGGAATATTACTAAATTCAGCTTTTAAATCTGGATATTCAGATCCACCGGTGCCAGCTCGTTGAATATCATAAGTTTCTAAATTTGAATTACCATACTCAACATCTCCCGTTTGCGCCATAAAGCCATCTATAACTCTATGAAAAACAACTCCATCATATTTTTTTTCTTTGGAAAGCTGTTTAAATCTTTTTACATGATTGGGTGCCTTGTCGCTGAATAATTCAATTATAACATTTCCATCTTTTAACTTCAAAATCATTGTATCTTCCTTTGCTAGTGTTGGTTTAACAAATATAATAAAAATAAAAATTACAATTATTTTTTTAATCATATTTTATCTTTGATTGCTCGGATGGTACTTTTTGTGACAAAATTATCTATTTTTCCATTTAATTTTGCTATTTCTTTAACAAATTTTGATGAAATAACTTGTCTCTCTACATCAGACATCAAAAAAACCGTTTCAATAGTTTTATCAAGTTTCTTATTCATTCCCGCTAATTGAAATTCGTATTCAAAATCGGATACAGCTCTTAAACCTCGGAATATAATTGTAGCCTTATATTTTCGACAAAGAGATGTAGTTAAATTATTAAAAGATAGAACTTTTATACTTTGCTTATTAAATTTTAAATCTTTGAAAAGTGAATCTTCTATTAATGAGACTCTTTCATCAGCAGAAAATAAATACTCTTTTGAATAATCATTCGATACAGCAACAATTAATTTGTTTACAATTTTTAAAGCACTTTTGATAACATCGATGTGTCCATATGTAATTGGATCAAAAGTGCCTGGATATATACCAATCTTACTCATCTTCTACTTTAATCGCTGAAACTACTTTTTCTTCCCCAGAAAGTTTAAATATTCTAACACCTTGAGTATTTCTTCCAGCACTTCTTATTTCTTTAACAGCACATCTTATAACTCTACCTTTGTCTGTAGATAAAATAATTTCATCACCTTCGTTTACGGGAAGAGATACCGCCACATTTCCGTTCCTTAAAGAGTTAATTATACCAATAATCCCTTTACCTCCTCTATTAGTAACTCGGTATTCATAAAAAGAAGTTCTCTTGCCATAACCATTTTTCGTAATAGATAATATATATTTTTGCTTTGCTATTACTTCAGATAATTTAACTTTATCAGCGGAACCGTTTTTAAGTAAATTTTTTGCCGTTTTCGGCTTAATATTAACATTATCAACAACTGACAATGATATTACCTTGTCCCCTGATCCCAATTCCATACCTTTAATTCCCTTTGATGATCTGCCTTTAAAAATTCTTAACTTTTTAGACATAAACCTTATACATTTACCTAGCTGTGTACTTAAAATAACGTCTTGATCATTTCGACAAATTGTTACTCCAATTATTTTATCATCCCCATCAAGTTTCATTGCAATTTTACCCGTAGACTGAATACTAATAAAATCTTCTAAACTATTTTTTCTGACCTTACCTTTTGAAGTGGCAAAAACTACATAAAGTTTTTTCCACTCATTTTCATTTTCTGGTAAGGGCATAATTGAACTTATGGAATGATGACTTTTTAATGGTAGAAGGTTAAATAAAGTTTTACCTTTTGAATTGGCTGTTCCCTGAGGTATTTTCCAAGCTTTTAACTTATAAACAAGTCCTTGAGTTGAAAAAAATAAAATAGGAGTATGCGAATTTGCGGTAAAAATTTTTATAACATAATCCTCATCTCTCGTTATAATACCAGTTTTTCCTTTACCTCCTCTTTTTTGAATTTTCACAGAGGAAAGTGAGCCTCGTTTAATATAACCTTTATGGGTAATCGTTATTACAACCGCCTCTTTTTGTATCGTTTCTTCAATATTATAGTTTAAAGCTAAATCTAAAATTTTAGTTCTTCTCTTAACTGAAAATTTTTCTTTTATTATATTTAATTCATCAATAATTACATTAAAAAGTTCTTTTTTTGATTTCAAAAGTTTTTCATATTTTTTAATTAACTCAGCAAGTTTTTTTATTTCCGTCTCTATTTCATTTATTCCAAAAGCTGTTAATTTTTGTAATTTCAATTCAAGGATTGCTAATACCTGAGTTTCAGATAATGAATAGCTTGCTCTCGATTTTTCAGAATTGATAAGCTTTAACAATCGACTAGTCTTAGTAATTTTCCATTTTTTATTTAAAAGCGATTTTTTTGCTAATTCTGTGGTAGCAGAATTTTTTATAATTTTTATTGTTGCATCTATGTTTTCAACAGCTATTGAAATACCGAACAAAACATGCGCTCTTTCTTGTGCCTTATTTAAATCAAATTTTATTTTTTTAGTTAAAGTTTTTTCTCTAAAACTTACAAATTCAGATATAAATTCCTTTAAATTTAGTATTTTTGGTTTTCCATTAACAATAGCTAAAGTGTTAAAACCAAAAGAAGTCTCTATAGATGTTAATTTATATAATTGTCTTTTTACCGTTTCTGGTTCAACGTTTCTTTTTAAGTCTAATACAACTCTAACTCCTTCGCGATTAGACTCGTCTCTAATATCGCTTATGCCTTCTATTTTTTTATCCCTAGCTAGTTCAGCTATTCTCTCATTTAAAACTGATTTATTGACTTGGTAAGGTATAGATTTTAAGACTAAACGCTCTTTACCATTTTTTAAACTTTCCTCCTCTATTTCACCTCTTATTTTGATTGAGCCTCTTCCTTTATTATATCCTTGTTTTAAATTATCCCCACCTATAATTATTCCCCCTGTTGGAAAATCAGGTCCTGGAACTTTTTTCATTAATTGTGAAATAGTAATATTTCTATTATTTATAAAAGCTACTGTGGCATCAATAATTTCACCTAAATTATGCGGAGGGATGCTTGTTGCCATTCCAACCGCAATACCACCTGCCCCATTAACCAATAAGTTTGGGAATTGAGCAGGTAAAACTGAAGGCTCTTTCTCTGTTTCATCGTAATTACTTCGAAACTCAACTGTATTTTTTTCTATATCATCAATTAAAAATTGCGAAATCTTGGCTAACTTTGTTTCAGTGTATCTCATTGCGGCAGGTGGATCTCCATCAATAGAACCGAAATTACCTTGACCATCAATTAACGGTAGACTCATTGAAAAATCCTGAACAAGTCTTACTAAAGCATCATATACAGCTTGGTCTCCGTGTGGATGATATTTACCAATAACATCTCCTACTATTCTTGCTGATTTTCTAAATTGCTTAGACCAATCAAAACCACCTTTATACATGGCGTAAATTATTCTTCTATGAACTGGTTTTAATCCGTCTCTTACATCAGGTAGCGCTCTACTTATTATCACGCTCATTGCATATGATAAATAAGACGAGCTCATTTCATCATAAACAAAAATCGGTTTATGATTATTTTTACCTAAATCAGATGCTATATTTTCCATTTAAGCTAAAAAGGAATCTCATCATCAAGATCATTTGATGAAGAACTATTCTCATTTGGAAGAGAACTTTTAGTTTCAGTGTTATCTTGTATGGATGTACTTTGACTATTTTTTCCACTTAATATGGTAAATGTTGAATTAAATCCTTGTAGAACTATTTCTGTAGAATATTTATCTTGGCCAGACTTTTCATCAGTCCACTTTCTGGTTGAAAGTTGTCCTTCAATATAAACTTGTGCACCTTTTTTTACATACTGTTGCACTACGTTAACTAAGCCTTCGTTGAAAATAACGACCCTATGCCACTCTGTTTTTTCTTTTCTTTCACCTGTATTCTTGTCTTTCCACGTATTGCTAGTCGCTAAACTAAACCTTGCGATACTTTTACCATTCACCATTTGCTTAATTTCAGGGTCGGCCCCTAATCTTCCTATTAAAAGTACTTTATTTAAACTTCCTGCCATATTATTTATAGATTCGTTAAAAGAATAATTGTTAATATCTATTAATATAACATATTTCCATCTTTTTATTAATAGGTTAGATATAGTTGTCAAAATATATGGGTAAAAAAATCGTTATAAAAGGCGCTAAAGAACACAACTTAAAAAATATATCGGTTGAAATTCCAAAAGATAATTTTATTGTAATAACAGGTCTCTCCGGATCAGGAAAATCATCATTAGCGTTTGATACAATCTATGCTGAGGGTCAGAGAAGGTATGTGGAAAGTCTTTCCGCTTACGCTAGACAGTTTTTAGACAAAATGAAAAAACCCAAAGTAGACTTAATTGAGGGACTAAGTCCTGCTATTTCTATAGAACAAAAAAATACTCCAAAAAATCCAAGATCAACTGTTGCTACCGTTACTGAAATTTATGATTATATGAGGGTATTATATGCACGAGCAGGGACACCTTATTCACCCTTCACTGGAAAGCCTATTAAATCACAAAGTGTTGCTGAAATTGTCGATAGAATAAAGAATCTTCCGAAAAAAAATACTATTTATTTATTAGCTCCTGTCGTTAGAGGTAGAAAAGGAGAATATAAAAAAGAGATAGCGGATTTCAAAAGAAGGGGTTTTCAAAGAATAAAAGTTGATGGAACTTATCATAATATTGATGAAGTGCCAGAGTTGAACAAAAAAATTAAGCACGACATTTCGGTTATAGTTGACAGAATTATTATAAATAATGAATTAGGAAATAGATTAGCAGAAAGCGTCGAAACAGCACTTAATTTGTCTGATGGGCTATTATTTGTCGAATATGAAAATGAAACTCTTCCAAAAAAATTTAGAAAAATAGAAAAAGTTATATTTTCATCAAAATTTGCTTGTCCTGAAAGTGGTTTTACAATTGAGGAAATAGAACCAAGACTATTTTCATTTAATAGCCCATATGGAGCCTGTGAAGAATGTGAGGGTATTGGAGCTAATTTAAATGTTAATCCAAATTTAGTTGTTCCAAATGCTAAAAAAAGTTTGGCTGAAGGAGCTATAGAACCGTGGGCTAAATCAACATCATTATACTACGCTCAAACGCTAGGTTCGTTGGCCAAACACTATAAATTTTCATTAGATGAGCCGTGGAAAAAGTTGCCAGAAAAAATAAAAGATATATTACTTTACGGCTCTCATGATGACGAAATTAAATTTAATTACGATGATGGATATGAAAAATATTCAACTAAAAAATCATTCGAAGGAGTAATTAATAATTTAGAGAGAAGATACTTGGAAACAGAAAGTGAATGGAAAAGAGAAGAAATTGCCCAATATCAGAGTGAATCTGATTGTGAAAAATGCAAGGGAATGAGGCTTAAAGATGAGGCTTTATGTGTAAAAATAGATAATTTAAATATCAGTGAAGTTACAAGAAAACCTATATCTGAAGCAAAAAAATGGTTCAAAAGTTTAAACGATACATTGAAAGATAGAGAAAAAAAAATTGCTCAACATATTTTAAAAGAAATTAATGAAAGATTAGATTTTTTGCTTAATGTAGGTCTGGACTATCTAACCTTATCAAGAGAATCCGGAACCTTATCTGGAGGTGAGTCTCAAAGAATAAGGTTAGCTTCTCAAATTGGTTCAGGTTTAACTGGAGTAATATATGTTCTGGATGAACCATCAATTGGTTTACATCAAAAAGATAATATTAAATTAATTAATGCTTTAAAACGACTTAGAGATTTAGGTAACACAGTTATAGTTGTCGAACACGACACAGAAACAATGGAAAGTGCTGATCATATAATAGACCTTGGCCCTAAAGCCGGTAATGATGGAGGTCATATAGTTGCTCAAGGAAAATTAAAAACAATAATGGATAGTGAAAATAGCATTACTGGAAAATATTTATCAAAAAAAATGAATATTCATGTTCCAAGAACAAGAAAATTGGCAAGGAACGGAAGATATTTAGAAATTTTGGGTGCCACTGGTTATAATTTAAAAAATATAAATCTTAAAATACCATTAGGAACCTTCACTTGTGTTACCGGAGTATCAGGTAGTGGTAAATCTACGTTAATAATTCATACTTTGTATAATGCTTTAAATTTAATGTTAAATAATAATAAATCACGAAAGATACCAAAAGCATTTAAAAGTTATAGGGGTGTAGAAAGAATAGATAAAATTATCAATATAGATCAATCGCCTATAGGAAGAACACCCAGATCAAATCCCGCTACCTATACTGGAGCTTTCGGACCAATAAGAGATTGGTTTGCAAGTTTACCTGAGTCAAAAGCAAGAGGTTATAAAGTTGGTAGATTTTCATTTAATGTAAAAGGCGGAAGATGTGAAACATGCGAAGGTGATGGAGTAATAACTTATGAAATGCATTTTTTGCCTGATGTTTATATAGCTTGTGATGTTTGTAAAGGTCTTAGATATAATCGCGAAACATTGGAGATCAAATATAAAAATAAAAATATTGCTGATGTATTAAATATGACCGTTGACGAAGGTTGTAATTTTTTTGAAAATATACCTACAATAAAAACTAAATTGTTAACTTTAAAAAAAGTCGGTCTTGGATATATAAAAATAGGACAACAAGCTACAACTTTATCAGGAGGTGAAGCTCAAAGAATAAAACTAGCTAAAGAGTTGTCAAAAAGATCAACTGGAAGAACCATGTATATTTTGGACGAACCAACAACCGGCTTACACGCACATGATATAAAAAAGTTGCTAGAAATTCTTCAAGCATTTGTTAATCAAGGAAATACAGTAATTGTCATAGAACATAATTTGGATGTAATTAAAACTGCAGATTGGATAATTGATATGGGTCCTGAGGGTGGTGATAAAGGTGGCCAAATTATTGCAGAAGGGAATCCTGAACAAATTTGTGAAGTATCTAGTAGTTATACGGGAAATTATTTAAAAAACGTTATTAATACGAAGCTAAAAAAAACAGCTTAGCATTTAATCTTAAAAATGATATAAATTACCCATGGGATCTATATTGCAATCGCTAGCAAAAACTATTCATTTATCAATAGTTCTTGCTGTCTTACTGTTCATTTATTTATTTTATGCAGAAGGTGGCTGGGCTTTTGATCAATTATTTTGGAGTTGGTTATTTAGGTATTTTCACGTTCTTTCTGGAGTTATGTGGATTGGTTTATTATGGTATTTAAATTTTATTCAAATACCAAGCATGCCAAAAATCCCAGATGAACAAAAACCAGCGATAGGAAAAGTCATAGCACCAGCGGTTCTTTTTTGGTTCCGATGGGCTGCTTTATCAACAATAATAACTGGACTTATAGTTGCTTATTTAAATGGTTATATACACGAAGCATTGGTTCTTGGTATTGGTAGCGGAGGCGGAAAAAGCACGGCTATCGGTATTGGAATGTGGTTAGGTTTAATCATGGCTTACAATGTTTGGTTTATTATTTGGCCAAATCAAAAAAGAGTTTTGGGAATGGTTGAATGTACACCGGAAGAAAAAGCGAAATCTGCTAGAACAGCGATGTTGTTTTCAAGAACTAACACTTTGTTATCATTGCCAATGCTACTATCAATGGTAATGGCTCAAAACTTATACTAATTATTTTCCGTATTCTCTTTTAAAATAGTTTTTTGACTAACCTTTGTATAATTTAGAACTGGTGTTGCTATAAAAATAGATGAATACGTTCCAATAATAACACCGAGAATCATAGCAAAAGAAAAACCCTTTAATATTGCACCACCAAAAATGTATATAGAGAACAATGCTAGTAATGTTGTGACTGAAGTAATTAAAGTTCTCGATAAAGTTTGATTGGTTGAAAGATCAGAAATTTCAGTGATTGACATCTTTGAATACTTTTTCAAATTTTCTCTGATACGGTCAAATATTACAACCGTATCATTCATCGAATAGCCAACTATAGTTAAAACCGCAGCTACAATTGATAAATTAACTTCATAAGCTAAAAAAGAAAAAATTCCCACAGTAATAATAACATCATGAATTAATGCAATAACAGCTCCCAAGCTAAATTGCCATTCAAACCTTATCCAAATATAAAACAACATTGCAGCCAAAGATAAACTAATGGCTAATAAACCTGCTCTCAGCAATTCTTTGCTAACTTTTGGACCAACATTCTCCACTCGCCTAAAATCAACGGCAGAACCTAAATCTGCAGACAATTTATCATTGATTGATTTGATAAAGTTTTCATCATTAGATTTTGTTATTTCAATTTTTACTAAATAATCATTTTCCTTACCAAATTTTTTTACAGCAACATCCCCTAAATTCATTTGTAAAAACGACTGTCTTATCTCAGCAATAGTCGTTATTGAACTTTCCGTCCTAAGCTCAATTAAAGTTCCTCCTTTAAAGTCAACTCCTAAATTCAGTCCCTTAAATAAAAGAACAAGAATAGAAAAAATAATTAAAATTGATGATAGAATATTTAGCTTTTTGTAAAAATAAGAAAATTTAATATCCTTAGACACTTTGAAAATCATATTATAATTTGTTTATCTTTATTTTTCATTACATAAATTGATGATAGGTGACGAGCAAAGAAATACGCACAAAACAAAGTTGTGCAAATACCAATACCTAAAGTTACCGCAAAACCTTTAACTGGACCCGATCCCAGAAAGAAAAGTATGATCGCTGATATTAAAGTTGTTATATTTGCATCTAAGATTGCTGATTGTGCTCTTTTATAACCCATATCAAAAGCATGAATATTTGATTTTTCAGTTTTCATTTCTTCTTTTATTCTCTCAAAAATTAAAACATTGGCGTCAACCGCCATACCTACCGTCAGAATAATTCCAGCGATCCCAGGCAAGGTCAGGGTTGCCTCCAAAATAGTTAAAATTCCTAGAAGAAGAATGAGATTAACGATCAAAGCTAGGTCAGCTATAATCCCTAATAGCTTATATTTGAATAGCATGTAGCCTATAACTAGTAAAAAGCCTATGACCAACGAAATAGCTCCGGCCTTGATAGAGTCTTCACCAAGATCAGGACCAACTGTTCGCTCCTCAATAATGTTAAGAGGCGCTGGTAAAGCTCCCGATCTGAGAAGTAAAGCAAAATCGGTTGCTGATTGAAACGTAAAATTTCCTGATATTTGTCCATTACCTCCCAATATTGCGTCTCTAATTACAGGAGCAGAAATAATTTTATTATCCATAATTATAGCTAATTTTTTTCCGATATTTTTTGTAGTTACTCTTCCAAATTTTTTTGCACCTACTCTATCCAAGGTAAAACTGACTACTGTTTCATTGTTGAGATTATCAAATCTTGGTCTAGCATTAGTTAAATTATCACCACTCATTACTACTCTTTTGCTAACTCTTAGTTGAGTTGTATCATCTTCAAAAAATAAAAGTTCTGAACCAAAATCATCCTCTTCTTCTGAAATAAGTCTAAAAGTTAAATTTGCTGTTTTACCCAATAGATTTTTTATTCTATTAGGATCATCTAAACCTGGCAATTCAATCAAAATTCTATCATTGCCTCTCCTAAGAATAGTAGGCTCTTTGGTACCTACTTCATCTACTCTTCTTCTAACTATTTCTAAAGAATCATCTAAGATGGAGTTTTTGAGCTCAATCAATCCAAATTTAGAATATGTAATTGTTACTAAATCTTTTGTGGGAAAGCTGGCTCCCAGATCTGTAGTAAAATAATCCATTTCATAAGATCTGTATCTATTATAATAAGCATTGATGGAATTTTCTTTATTAAGAAAAAAATCATCAAATCTTTGTATATCGTTTTCTGATAATTGAAAATTAATTGTTTCGTTTTGTAACCTTAAATTTTTATATTTTATTTTTTCATTTTTTAAGGCTTTTCTTAAATTAAGAAGCTTATTTTGTAATTTTTGTTTTATTGCCGGTTGTGAATCAACTTCTAATAATAAATAGGATCCACCTTGAAGATCCAGGCCCAAATTAACTTTTTTTGATAATAAAATGTTATCTTCGTTCTCAATAAAATTTACAAAAGAAAATAATGATAAAAAAACTATTATAAAATATATAGTAACTAATTTAAGTTTTGAAAAATATAACACAAAATATAATTATTTTTTTGTATCAGAATAATTTAATAAACTTTGTATTGTTGATTGAACAACTTGAACAGTCACATTTTCTGAAATTAATAGATCTACTTTATCATTACCCAGAATTCTTTCAACTTTACCTACGATACCTCCTGAAGTAACTACTTCATCTCCTCGCTTTAAAGAAGCAACCATCAATTTATGTTCTTTAGCTTTTTTTTGTTGAGGTCTTATAAGAAAAAAGTAAAAAATAACAAAAATTAAAATTAATGGAATAAATTGGGCAAAACCTGATCCTGACATATTAGCTCCTAAATTTGTACTATGATTATACTAAATAAAAAAAATAAACAATAAAAATTACCCTATACGTTCTTCTCCATGCATATAAGATCTCAGAACATCTGGAATTATGACGCTTCCATCTTTCTGTTGATAATTTTCCATAATAGCAATCAATGTTCTTCCAACAGCCAAACCAGATCCGTTTAATGTTCCTAAAAAATCTGATTCATTACTTTCGTTTTTGTACTTGGCATTCATCCTTCTTGCTTGAAACTGGCCGCAAGAAGAGCAGCTTGAAATTTCTCGATACTTATTTTCTGAAGGGATCCAAACTTCCAAATCATAAGTTTTTTCAGCACTAAACCCCATATCTCCAGTGGATAACATAACCACTCTGTAAGGCAGTTTTAGTTTTTCTAGAATTTGCTGAGCACAGTTGGTCATTCTATCTAATTCTTCAAGACATTTTTTTGGTTCAACTATACTAACAAGTTCAACTTTATAAAATTGATGTTGTCTAATCATTCCTCTAGTGTCTTTTCCATAACTACCAGCCTCTTTTCTAAAACATGCTGTTGAAGCAACTAACCTTAAAGGCAATTCTTTTTCTTTTAAAAAAGATTCCCTAACTATATTTGTCAGAATAACTTCAGCTGTAGGTATTAAAAATTTTCTAGATTTTTCATCTTCTAATTTAATTTCAAATTGATCACTTTCAAATTTTGGAAGTTGCCCCGTTCCAAACATGGCACTTTCTGTAACAATTAGTGGAGGTGATATTTCTTGATACTCGAATTCCTTAGTATGGCAATCAAGCATAAAATTAGAAATTGCTCTTTCAAGCAATGCTAGTTTACCCTTGAGAAATACAAATCTGGCTCCCGATGTTTTTCTAGCAACATCAAAATCCATTAAATTTAGATTTTTGCCAATTTCGTAATGTGACAATGGTTTAAATTCAAATTTAGGAATTTCACCGATTTTTTTTATTTCTTTATTTGATCTATCATCTTTTCCAATAGGGACATCATCTAAAGCAAGATTAGGTAGCGAACTAAGTATTGCTTCAATTTTATTTTGTATTTTTATTTGAGACTTATTAAATTGTTCAATTTCTTTTGATATTTTTTTTGATCGTGAAAATTGTCTTTTATCTTGTTTTTTAGAAATAATTTTCTTCTCTTGCTCAAGTTTTTCTTTACTTTGAATTAACTCTCTATTTTTCTTGTCTAAATCTAATATACTTTTTAAACCAATATTTATATTTCTATGACCAAGTTTTTTTAAAAAAAAATCAGGTTCTTTTCTAATTAATTTGATGCTATGCATCTTTTTTCTTTTTTTCTATAATTTTGACTGACAATATAGATAATTCATAAAGAATTAACAAAGGTATTCCTAAACCGATTTGTGTTATTGGATCTGGTGGTGTTAATATTGCTGCTACTGCAAAAATTATTATAATCACATATTTTCTTCTTTTTTTTAAATATTCAGAATCAATAAAACCTACTCGAGCTAAAAGACTTAATAAAACTGGTAATTGAAAACTAATACCAAAAGCAAAAATAAGTCTCATAATTAAGGATAGATATTCATTCACCTTAGGTTCTAATTGTATGGCCAAACTATTAATTTGAGCTGATGTTTCAAAGCTCAGAAAAAATTTAATCATCAACGGCATGACTAGATAATAAACCAACATACCTCCCAACAAAAATAAAGTTGGAGTAGCAATTAAATATGGTAATAAAGCTCTTTTTTCATTTTTATATAAACCGGGAGCAACAAATTTCCATATTTGTATTAATATGATCGGACTTGAGATGAACATCGCTGTAAAAAAAGCAACTTTCAAATAGGTAATAAATGTTTCATGTAAAGCTGTAAAAATAAGTCTTCTATTTACTTCATCGTCTTTAACGGCTTCAGCGTAGGGTGCGACTAAAAAACTATAAATATTTTCTGCAAAAAAATAGCAAATAACAAAAAAAATGAATAAATAAATAACAGATTTTACTAGCCTTGATCTTAGTTCGGTAAGATGCGCGGTAAAACTAGTTTGATTATTTTTTTCATCATTCATCTTTTTGTTTGTCTTTAGTTTGATTTGAGTGATTTTCTTTTATAGAAATTTCATCTTCTACTGCATTTTCCATATCGGTCATATCTTTTTTAATTTCACTAAAATAACTTTTTAGAGAACCCATCCAACTTCCAATTTTTTTCAATACGATTGGAAAGTCCTTGGGGCCAATAATCAATATTGATAAAACCACAATAATTATTATCTCAAACCATCCAATTTGTGGCATTGTAAACTATTTTTTCTCGGAATCTTGATCTTCGTTTGATGTTTTTTCGGATGTTGATGATTCTTCGTTTGATGTTTTTTCGGATGTTGATGATAATGAACTTGTCTGATCTGGGTTATCTGACATACCCTTTTTAAAACTTTTAATTCCTTTTGCAACGTCTCCCATCAAAGATGATATTTTGCCTCTTCCAAAAAGAAGAACAACCAATACAACGACGATTGCTATTTGCCAAAAACCAATGCTCATACTTGAGTTATATACAATTTTTTAAGTTTGTTAAACATATCTTTTATTCTTCTTCTGATTTAAGCGATCGATTTAACATGTCATCAATATTTGAATAAATATTCTCTTTTTTTGCATCATTTTTTTCCTTAAAAAATTTACCAGTTCCAAAAATCGCAGAATCCACGTTTCCGCTATCAATTAAACCTGCTGAAGTAAGTTCTTCCACATTGGGCAAATCTGATAATTTTTGAAGGTTAAAATGACTAAGAAATTCATCAGTTGTAACATATTGAATGGGTTTTCCAGGAACATTTTTTCTACCTGATGGTCTTACCCAATTGAGTTCTAATAATATTTCTAGGGTTCCGGTGCCAAAAGATACTCCTCGAATTTCCTCAATTTCTGATCTTGTAACTGGTTGATGATAAACAATTATTGCTAAAGTTTCTATCGCAGCCTTGGATAGTTTTTTTTGCGTAGATGTCTCAAGGTTCATTAATTTTGAAAGGTTTGATGGTGTTCTAAAAGACCATTTGTTTGTAATACAAATTAAATTTATACCTCTATTTTTATACTGGTTTTCAAGTGATTTTAGAATTTTTGGAACGTTAGCTTTTACCTTCAATCTTATTTGAATACTTTCCAAATCTAATGGTTCCTCGGCAGCAAATAAAATCGCTTCAACTTGTCTTTCTGCTTCTACTATATTAGTTGGGAACTTTAAAATATTTAAATTCTTTTTTTTATTCATTTTCTTTCTTTAATTAATAATTTATCAAAACTTTTTTTTTGCATAATATTTATAAATCCTTCCTTTGATAATTCAAGAGAAGCAGAAAAAAGTCCTGCCATGCCAGACTTTTTGAGCATTTTTGTTTCTTTAAATTTTTTGGGAATTAACTCAGAAATTTCCTTCCAATCATTCAAGCTTTTAATGTTTTTTTTAATAATCTCAATTCCCTGTTCTGTTGTGCAAACAGGTAATTTAGAAATATTTATTGATAAAAAATTTTTTGTCATTATATGATTAGAGTACGATTTCAACAATTCATATAATGAAACGGCATACTTAGAATTTGTAGTTGACCTAATACCTCCTGACATACCTCGCATACGTATATCCGTTCCAAGTCTTTTCTTTTTTAATAGTTCATCTGATAATAGACGTATTAACTCTAGTTTTTTTAATTGAAGCTTTAATTTTTCTGCAACTTCTGAAACCTTAAAATCATCTTCATCGCTCTGCGGTAATAATAGTTTTGATTTAAGGTAAGCCAACCAAGTTGCCATAAGAAGATACTCTGAGGCTAAATCTAAATTTATTTTTTTTACACTATTAATAAATTCTATAAACTGGTCAGCCAATTGAGTTATTGAAATATTTGCTAAATCAACTTTTTGTGACTTGGCTAGATCTAACAAAACTTCTAAAGGACCAGAATAATTATCAATTTTAATTTTTAATGATTCGTGTGTTGCAAACTCCATAAATTGAACTTTATCTTAAAAATTTGTAAAAATGTGATGTTTTTTTTTGAGTAAATTTATCAATTGTGGGTATAATTTTTACTAATTTGCTTACTTCTTTAATATTTCCATTACAATGTAAAATTAAATTACATCCCGCATCTATAGCTTTGATGGCATTATCTTTTAACCCATATTTAAGCGCGTTCATTGAAATATCATCGGAAATTAAAATTCCTTTAAAACCTATGTGTTTTCTTATCACATCATTTATAACAATTTTAGAATGTGTTGCTGTATAGATGGGGTCGTAAATGGTGTAAATTACGTGTGCTGTCATAGCAAAAAAAGATTGGCAACTTCTAAAAGGTTTAAAATCTTTATTAATAAGTTCTGTTTTTTTTGCTTTTATGACTGGAAGATTGTAATGACTGTCACATTTTGCCAACCCATGACCTGGTATATGTTTAATAACAGTAGCTATCTTATTTTTTTTATATAAATTAATACACAAATTACCTATTTTTGAGACAATTGTAGGATCTGTAGAAAAAGATCGATTTCCTATTACATTATGGCTGTTTTTTCTTCGAACATCCATAACTGGAACGGTATTTATATTTATACCAACTTTTTTTAAAATATCACAAACTTTATCAATATAGATATTGTAGCGATGGGTAAAAACTTTTTTATCTTGTTTATAAAGTTTTCCAAAATAACCTTGTGAAAATAAACTAAAATCGATAATTTTATTTAGTCTAGAAACGCTCCCGCCTTCTTGATCTATTAATATTGGATAATTTTTATCTTTAATGATCCCTCTTATATCTTTGATAAGATATTTAAGTTGAAAAAGATTTTTAATGTTTCTAGAAAATAAAATTATCCCCCAAGGCATTTCAGTTTTTAGCAGATACCTTTCTTCAGCTGTTAATTTAGTTCCTCTAATTCCAAAAATTATTGCTTTTCGTCTCATTGATTTATTTTCCGATTAAATCCCAAAACGTGTATTTTTTTTTATTTTTTTTATAAACCTCTACATCATTTATATATTCAATAATATTGTTTGTATCATTTTTTAATAAAGGTAGATTCTGTGTATTGTTATTTAGTTTGACAGAATAAAAGGCTCTAGATTTATTAGTTTCTTTTATGTTTTGATCTGAAAAATAAAATCTTGTCGTTAAAATTATAAAAATGAGAAATGATGCTAGGTAAAATATATTTTTAATTTTTTTTAACATTACATACTTTTTGGTGTTGACACTCCTAAAATTGACATCCCATTTCTTATTACTATAAATAAGGCTTGTAACAGAAGTAATCGTGAATTATTCAAGCTGTTGTTTTTCAAAACAAATCGAAATTCTTTCTTTTCTGTTCCTAGATTCCAATATGAATGAAATAAAGTTACAAGATCGTATAAATAAAAAGGTATCCTGTGTGGTTCAAATTTAAAGGATGATATTTCAACACATCTAGGCCATTCAGAAATTTTTTTCAAAATTTCAATTTCATACTGATTGAGGGTAAAATCTTCATTAACTAGCTTAATATCATTCTCAATGTCTAATTTAAGTGCTCTAAAAATTGAATTAATTCTGGCATAGGCATATTGAACATAAAATACAGGATTATCCCTTGATTTTTCAGTCACCTTTTCAAAATCAAAATTTAATTCTACATCATTACTTCTGTTTAACATCATAAATCTAACAGAGTCTCTGCCAACTTCTTTTATTAAATCCTCTACTGTAATGTAGTCGCCTTTTCTTTTAGACATTTTAAAAGGTTCGCCTTTTTTAAATAATTTAACTAATTGAGAAACTTTACATACAAGATTTATTTTATTTTTTGAAATTGCTCTCACCGCTGAAGTAATTCTTTTAATATACCCTGCGTGATCAGAACCTAGAATATTTACTAATATATCAAAATTTCTATTAATCTTATGAGCATGGTATGCTATATCACTAGCAAAATAGGTCCATGTTTTGTCTTCTTTTTGTAGAGCTCTATCCGTATCATCGCCAAACTTAGTTGAATTAAATAACAATTGATCTCGCGTTTTCCAATCTTTTGACAACTCACCTTTTGGAGGTTCTAATTTTCCTTTATAAACATAATTATCTTTTTGTAATTTATTAATAGTCTTAGATACAAATTCATTTTTTATTAATTCTGATTCATAGACAAAACTATCGTGTTTTACTCCTAAATTATCTAAATTATTTTTAATTAGCTCTATTGAAAATTTTAATGACTCCTTGGCTAATTTTTCATACACTTTATTAAAATTTTTAAAATCTTTAATATTTTTTTCTTCCACAATTTTTTTTGCTATATCAATAATGTAATCTCCTGGATATAAATCTTTATCGAAAGGAAATATCTTTTCTTCAGTAATTTCTAAAATTCTGTGATAAACAGAAAGAACAAAGATCTTTATTTGGTTTCCATAATCATTAACATAATATTCTTTTGTAACTAAATGTCCGTTAAATTTTAACAAATTGGAAAGAGCATCACCTATTATAGCTCCTCTGCAATGACCGACATGTAATGGGCCTGTTGGATTAGCTGAAACAAACTCAATATTATATTTTTGTTGTAAATTTCTATTTGATCCATAATTTGCATCAGATTGAATTATTTTAAACAAATGGTTTTTCCAAAAATCAATTTTAAAATTGATATTTAGAAAACCAGGTTTTGCCACATCAATTTTTTCAAATTCTTTAAAATTTTCTAAAAAATTTTTTTTTAAAATATTAGCTAAATCTAAAGGTGTTTTTTTATTAAACTTAGCTAATATCATTGCGACATTACATGACATATCACCTTTGTGCTCCTTGGGTGGCAACTCTACTATCAAACCTTTTAAATTATCAGGAAGATCAATTATTTTTTTCTTTTCCAAGCTTTTTAAATAATCCATAAACCTTTTTTGATAATTTAAAAATAAATTCATTTTATTTTTTTATGTAGATTAATTGCATACCGGTCGGTCATACCAGCTATAAAATCAGCAACCACGCGTTCTTTTAGTTCCTTTTTTAATAATTCGTCGTTAATATATTTCTTAGGGTTTTTTGACAAATAATTAAATAGAACTTTTATTATTCTTTTTCCCTTATTAGTATTAATAATTACTTTTTTATGATTATACATGTTGTGTCTTAAAAAATCCTTTATTTGCATATCTACTTTTTTAATTTTATCAGAAAAATCAACTATCAAATGATCTTGTTTATAGATGTCTTTGATTGATTGTGGATTATATTTTTTTAAATTTCTATTCGTTGTATTGATTACATCAACAACCATAACATTAATTAATTCCCTAACAATTTGATTAATAATTATCTCTCTTCTATAATTTTTTGTATTGTTAACATGTTTATTAATCAACTTAGAAACTAAAGGTATTGAATTAAATTTTTCAATTGTAAATAAACCAGCTCTTAGACCATCTTCTAAATCATGGTTATTATATGCAATATCATCTGATATTGCGGCAACTTGGGCTTCTAACGATGGAAATGCATGAAAAACTATTTTGTTCTTAAATAAATTTTTTTTTAAAATTGCATTGTAAAGATTTAGATTTTTGACTGGTCCATTATGTTTAATTAAACCATCTAATGTTTCAATTGTGAGGTTTAAACCAAAAAATTTATAATATTTATTCTCAAGTAAAGTTACTATTCTTAAAGTTTGTATATTATGATTAAATCCCCCATGTCTTTCCATACATTGATTTAAGACTTCTTCTCCAGCATGCCCAAATGGCGTATGACCTAAATCATGTGATAAACTTAGCGTTTCGCATAAATCTTCATTTAAACCCAAAGATCTAGCCAACGTCCTTGAGATTTGAGAAACCTCCATTGAATGAGTAAGTCTAGTTCTATAATGATCTCCTTCTGTATTCACAAAAACTTGGGTTTTGTGTTTAAGCCTTCTAAAAGACGACGAGTGAATTATTCTGTCCCTATCTCTTTGATATGGGGATCTTATTGAGTTTTCTTTCTCGTTATATATTCTTCCTTTGCTATTAATCGATTTGATCGCATAAGGTTTTAAATGATTTTCCTTATAATTTTTTTGCATAAACTAATTAAGAGGATTATATTATAATAAAATTGAGTTTAAATGATTAAAGAAATAAATTTTAGCAAAAATGCTGTAGAAAGAATTAATCAGCTAATAGGAAAAAAGCCATCAGGTACATTTTTTAGAATTGCCGTAAAAGGTGGTGGTTGTTCTGGATTCAAATATGATTTTTCATTTGATAAAGAAATTGATGAAAATGATCTTAAGCACGAAAACATTGTTATAGATAAATCTTCATTAGAAATGTTAAAAGGATCTCAAGTTGATTTTGCACAAGAATTAATTGGTAGTTCTTTTAAAATATCTAATCCAAAAACTAAATCATCTTGTGGTTGCGGAGTATCTTTTTCATTTTAATGAAAATTGTTACATGGAATGTAAACTCAATTAGAGCAAGAATTGATAATATCAAAGAATATCTAAAATCTAGTTCTCCTGATATAGCTATGTTGCAGGAAATTAAAACTGAAGAACACAGTTATCCTTTTGATGATTTAAATAAGTTGGGATACATATCCTATGTTAATGGCCAAAAAAGTTACAATGGCGTATCAATTTTATCTAAGAAGAAATTGGATAAAGTTAATAAAATTTTACCAGGAGATAAAGTAAAACAATCAAGATTAATTTCAGCCAAGATAAAAATTAAAAATAAGAATATTGATATAATTAATATATATGTGCCAAACGGAAATCCTGTTGATACGGACAAATATACTTATAAATTAAATTGGATTGATCTTTTTATTAAAGAAATTGATAAAAAGTTAAAAAACAATACCCCATTAATAATAGCTGGAGATTTCAATATTATACCTGAAGAAAAAGATGCATATGCACCTGAAAAATATATAAATGATGCTCTTTTTAAGTTGGAAGTTAGAAAAAGATTTAGAAATTTGATAAATTTAGGTCTGCAAGATGTATTTAGAAATTTTTATAAAAAAGAAGGTAATTACACCTTTTGGGATTACCAGAAAGGTTCCTGGCAAAAAAATAACGGTCTAAGATTAGATCATATATTAGTTTCTAACAATTTGATTGATTTAATTAAAAAAATAGAAATAAAAAAAACTATAAGAAATCAAATAAAACCATCAGATCACGTGCCGGTAGAATGTGTTATTAATTAACCCTACCGTAAACATCCTTATACCTAACAATATCGCTTTCCTTTAAAATTGATCCAGTTTGTACTTCGACAATTTGAACAGGCTTATTAAAAGCATTCTCAATTCTATGGACTGCGCCTTTTGGGATAAAAGCTGTTTCATTTGGATTTTTGAAAAATTTTTTTTTATTAATTGTAATTTTAGGTTTACCCGAAATAATTGTCCAACGTTCAGATCGATAAGTATGCTTTTGCAAACTAATCGATGATTTTGGATTAATTACAAGCTCTTTTAACAAAAATCCCTTGCCCGAGAATAAATTAATATATTTGCCCCATGGTCGATAAAAAGTATTTTTTTTAATATTACTTCTTGATTTATGGTTTTTAAAAAACTTCCAAATTTCTTTCCAATTACCTAAATCTGTCAAAGGTATACTTAATTTAATACCGTAAATATTTTTAGATTTTTCTAAAATTGCATAATCAAATGATATCTCCTGTGATTTTTTAAATGATGCTTTATTTAAATAATAAACATTTTTATATAATTTTGATTTGCTAACAGCGTCATTACAATTTTTGAATATTTTGTATTGATGTTTTTTAAAACTTCTAATTATAGAATCTTTCCTTGCAAAAAACATACCTGAATTCATATAGCCCTTTTTTTTTAATATTTCTTTTGCTTTATTTTTGTTAGGTTTTTCAATAAATCTATCTACCTTATTAAGGTTTTTCGAAATTTTTTTGGTTAAAAAATAACCATATTCAGACGACGGTGAAACGGGTTTAATACCAAAAATAAAAATATTATTGTTGCTTAAATATTTTTTGTGTGAATTAATTGATTTGTTAAATTGATTAATTTTTCCAATTAAATTATCTGATGGCAAGAAAATCATAGATTGGTTATAAGGAACTTCTTTTAACAGAGCTGATGACAATATTGCAGGAGCTGTGTTCTTCTTAAATGGCTCCAAAATAATTCTATATTTTTTAATTTTGCATTTTACAAGATATCTTTTTACTAAATTTAAATAAGCAGAATTTGTTGTTATTATAGGATAATCAAATATTGAACTCTTAACTCTTTGAAGAGTTTTTTCAAACAAAGTCCAACCACCCCAATCAATAAATTGCTTTGGTATATTTTTTTTGGAATTAGGCCATAATCTTGTGCCTGCTCCTCCGCACAAGATGACTGGTCTTATTTTCATTTATTTATTATATATCCGCGTAACACTTTTTCTCTTTGGATGCTCCTGGATGTGTGACAGCACCTTTGAAGGCTGGACCAACTGATTGAGAATACTTCCATAATGTACCTGAGGTATATTCTATTTTTTTTGGTTTCCATTTTTTCTTTCTTTTTGCCAATTCTTTACTGGTTAAATGAACCTTTATAAAACCTTTGTCTGCATCTATTTCAATAACATCTCCATTTTTAATTAATCCGATTGGTCCACCAACAGCTGCTTCCGGACCAACATGCCCAATAGAAAATCCATGAGTGCCGCCAGAAAAACGACCATCTGTAATTAGAGCAACTTCTTCTCCTAATCCTTGACCATATATAGCACCAGTAGTTGATAACATTTCTGGCATGCCAGGACTGCCTTTGGGACCTTCATATCTAATAACAATCACGTCTCCTGCTTTTATTTTTCCTTCTAGAACTGAGTTTAGAGCAAATTGTTCAGTGTTAAAGCATTTTGCTTTTCCTTTAAATTTTTTTCTTTTCATTCCAGCAACTTTTACAATAGCTCCATCGGGCGCCAAATTTCCTTTTAATCCAACAAAACCACCTGTAGGACTTAATGGTTTAGTGGTTTTGTAAATTATTTTTTGATCAGATGGAAAAACAATATCTTTATGATTTTCTCCAATCGTTTTTCCAGAAACTGTCATACAATCTTCATGTAAAAAACCTCCGTTTAACAATGCTTTGATTAAAACAGGAACACCCCCTATTTCGTATAAATCTTTTGCAACATATTTTCCTGAAGGTTTTAGATCAGCAATATAAGGTGTTTTTTTTGAAATATTTGTAACATCATTTAGAGTAAACTTAATTCCAGCTTCATGTGCAATCGCTGGTAAATGTAAAGCTGCATTTGTAGATCCCCCCGAAGCAGCAACTACAACAGCTGCATTTTCCAATGATTTTCTTGTTACAATATCTCTTGGTCTAATATTTTTTTTTAATAAATTCATTACAGCTTGTCCACTAGAAACAGCAAATTTATCCCGCGTTTCATATATTGCGGGTGTACCTGCAGATCCTGGTAATGCTAAACCTATAGCCTCTGAAACACATGCCATTGTATTAGCTGTAAATTGTCCTCCACATGATCCGGCAGATGGACAAGCAACTCTTTCTAATTCAAATAAATCTTCTTTGGTCATTTTACCTGTTGATTGTTTACCTACACCTTCGAAAACATCAACTATCGTTACATCTTTCCCTTTGTAACTTCCTGGTAATATTGATCCACCATAAATAAATACGGAAGGAACGTTTAATCTTAGCATTACCATCATAAGTCCAGGTAATGATTTATCGCATCCTGCCAAACCAATAAGTGCATCATAACAATGTCCTCTCATGGTTAATTCAACCGAGTCAGCTATAATTTCTCTGCTAATTAATGAAGATTTCATTCCATCGTGACCCATTGCAATTCCATCAGTAACTGTAATAGTTGTGAATTCTCTGGGAGTACCACCAGCAGATTTAACACCTTTTTTAGCTGATTGCGCTTGTCTAGAAAGTGTGATGTTGCAAGGAGCGGATTCATTCCAGGTTGTCACTACACCAACAAAAGGTTTTTCTATATCAGTGCTTTTTAACCCCATAGCATAATACATAGATCGATGAGGAGAACTTTTTACACCAACAGATACGTGTCTGCTTGGTAGTTTTGATTTATTAAATTTCATAATTAATTTTTAATACTATTTAAAATGCTATTCAACTTCTTAAGTTCAATTTTGTAATCTATTAAGGCCTTTTTTTCTTTTTCAACAATTTGTTTTGGTGCATTATTTAAAAAAGATTTATTTTTTAACTTGCCCGTTATTTCAACTATTTTTAGATCTAAATTTATAACTTTTTTGGATATTTTTTGTCTTTGGCCATGTAAATCTAAACTTTGATCAAAATACAGTGTTATGGTTTCTCCTCCGACAATGATTTTTATGCCATTTTTATCTATTTTTGAATCGCAAACATTTGAAATTCTTCCTAGTCTCTTAAATACGTTTAAATTATCCTTAATAATACTTCTTTTATTGGAGTTTAATTCATCAATAGAAATTTCTATAAATGATCCGGGAGATACATCCAAATCTACCTTGGTTGACCTTATGCTGGTTACAAGCTGTATCAACCAATCAATTTTATTATAACTTTTGTTAAAAGTAGGTTGAAGTTTTAAGTCCCAGTTTTTATACATCAAAGGTGACTTAAAATAATTATTAAATTTAAAATCTAGCCAAACTTTTTCAGTAAAAAAAGGTGCAAATGGATGCAATAGAAGTAATATGTTTGATTGAATGTAACTAGCAATATTACGAGACTCCTTAATTTCTTTTTTATGTTTAGTATCAAAAATAGGCTTTAAAAATTCAATATACCAATCACAATAAGAATGCCAAACAAACTGATAAATTGCTTTTGCTGCCTCGTCGAATCTAAATTTTGATATATAGGTTTGCACTTCTTTGTTCGTTTTTACTAATTCAAAATAAAAATAACAAACTGAATACAAAAATTGAAAATGTAGAAATAATTTATGAAAAAAATGAATTTAATAATGAATTAGTTAAAAAAAATTTAATTCACGATAGAATTAATTTAATAATTAAAGAAGTAAATAATAAATTATCAACAACTGAAAAAATTAGAAAATTTATAATTGTACAAGATGATTTTACACAAGAAAACGGTTTACTAACGCCAACAATGAAAATTAAAAAAAGCTTGGTTTTTGAGAAGTTTAAAAAACAAATAGAAAATTTATATAGTTAAGAAACTTTATGATAAATTCTGAACCAATTTACAAATTCTGCTAAACCCTCATCTATTTTAACTTTAGGACAAAAATTAAAATCTTTTTTACTTTCTTTTATATTCGCATATGTATAACGAACATCTCCAGATTGCATTCTTTTCTTAATTACCTTTGCTTTTCTCTCACATAGTGTTTCTAACAAAGAAACCAATTTTAAAAGTGGTTCTGGTTTATTATTTCCTAAATTATAAATTTTATGCAATTCATTCTTCCTTTTCTTAATCTTTATTAATGGAGTAATGCCACTAATTATGTCATCAATAAAAGTGAAGTCCCTTTCCATTCTTCCAAAATTAAATAAATCTAAAGGTTTATTTTCAAATAAATTCTTAGTAAAAATATATGCAGCCATATCAGGTCTTCCCCATGGACCGTAAACAGAAAAAAATCTTAAACCAGTGCAATTAATATTAAACATTCTTGAATATGATTGAGTAATTAATTCTCCAGATCTTTTTGAAGCTCCGTACAAAGATATTGGGTTGTCAACTCTGTCATTTATTGAAAAAGGAATTTTTTTATTAGAGCCATAAATAGAAGAGGAACTAGCATAAATTAAGTGTTCAAAACTCTTTATTCTTTTTGCTAATTCTAATATAGATATTTGAGCCTTAACATTGCTCTCAATATATTTATAAGGATGGGTAACAGAATATCTAACACCTGCCTGAGCTGCAAGATGTATTATAATTTTAAAGTTTTTTGCTATTGGATATATTTTTTTTACAAAATTAGTATTTGAAATATCAATTTTTTTAAATTTAAAATTTTTTTTTTTTAGCAAATTTTTTAATCTATTTTTTTTTAAATTTACATCATAATAATTA
>ENA-OQTX01000083-OQTX01000083.1-marine-metagenome-genome-assembly--contig:-NODE-83-length-26735-cov-5.940018_pt1 | contig 26735 bp, 24 predicted proteins | sample MGYA00240992_ERZ505281 | MGnify/ENA primary metagenome ERZ505281 (study PRJEB26146, sample SAMN05422147) | marine metagenome | isolation source: South Atlantic Ocean | place: Atlantic Ocean:South Atlantic... | reverse complement strand
TGAAATGTTAATATCTAAAGGCCTTTTGGCTAATCCAATTACACTTAAAAATCATTTTGAAAATAATGAAGGTTTAAAAGAGTTGGGAGGACAAGAATACCTAGTAAAAATTACTAGATTTTCAACAACTTCCGTAAAACAAGCTATTGATTATGCAAATATAGTTCATGAAATGCATGTGCGTAGAGAGCTAATTAAGATTTCGGAATCAGTTTTAAATGAAGCTTCTAATAATAATGAAATTGCTTCTTCTGGAGAGGAAATGATCCAAAATGCTGAAAAGTCTTTATTCGATTTAGCTGAGAGGGGTCATTTTAATCAATCATTTTTAAAATTTGAACAAGCCCTCAAACAAACAATTGAAATGGCTAAAAGTGCTTATAAAAATGAGGAAGGTATAGTAGGAGTGCCAACTGGATTGACTGATTTAGATTCCAGGTTAGGGGGCATGCATAAACAAGATTTAATAATAATTGCCGGAAGACCTTCTATGGGGAAAACTGCTTTGGCAACTAATATTGCATTTCATGCGGCGAAAAACATAGAAAAAAAAGGTTCGAAGTCAACAGTTGCTTTTTTTTCCCTTGAAATGTCGTCAGAACAACTTTCAACAAGAATACTTTCGGAACAGTCAAGAATAAGATCAAACGATATTAGAAGAGGAAAAGTATCAGAAAAGGAATTTGAGCAATTTATCGAAACTTCTAAAAATATTTTTGAACTACCACTATATATTGACGAAACTCCCGCAATCACTATTTCGGCTATCAGTAATAGATCAAGAAGAATTAAAAGACTGTTTGGATTGGATCTAATTGTAGTTGATTATATTCAGTTAATGAGATCAAGCGGAAAAAGAGACTGGGGAAGGGTTCAGGAAATTTCTGAAATAACACAGGGTTTAAAGGCTTTAGCAAAAGAACTTGATGTACCTGTCCTTGCAGTATCTCAACTTTCTCGTGCGGTTGAACACCGAGATGATAAAAAACCTCAATTAGCTGATTTAAGAGAATCTGGATCTATCGAACAAGACGCGGATGTCGTAATGTTTGTTTTTCGAGAAGCTTATTATCTTGAAAGAAAAGAACCCACATTAGGCTCCATTGAACATGCTGAATGGCAGCAAAAGATGGATGAAATATCTACTTTAGCAGAAATTATGATTAGCAAACACAGACATGGGCCTACAGGAAATGTTAGAGTTGAATTTGAAGCTATGTACACAAAATTCAAAGACTTAGTAAATCAATAGCTTTAACATTTCAATGTTTGGTAAAATATACGAAAGTTCAATAATTGAAAAACCCAAATCTACTCTATTAGTTCTTATTATTTTATTATTAAGTTTTGGATATTTTGCAAAAGATTTTCAACTGGATGCATCGTCAGACACTTTACTTCTAGAAAATGATCCTGATTTAAAATATCTGAGGGAAGTAAACACCAAATACGGTTCAAAAGATTTTTTAGTCCTAACCTACACTCCACAAGACAATTTATTAGCTCCAGATACAATTAAGAACCTCACAGATCTAAAAAATGATTTAGCAAATTTAAGCTGGGCAAATAATGTAATAACTATTTTAGATGTTCCATTATTAAAAAATAATGATGATCCTTTAGCAGAAAGAATTAAAAATTTTAAAACTTTATCTAGTGAAGATGTAGATAAAAAAAGAGGTTTTGAAGAAATTATTAATAGTCCAATTTATAAAGAATTTATAATTAGCAAGGATGGAAAGACTAGCGGAATACTAGTTTATATCAAGATTGATCAGAAATTATCTAATCTTATAAGAACCAAGAATAAATATTTAGATAAGATAGATAAAGGACAATTAACTTCTGGAGATAAAAAAGAATATAAAAAATTTCTAAAAGAATATGACAATTACAAAAAATCATACAATCAAAAAAATCATCAAAATATAAATGAAATCAGAACGATCATAGAAAAATACAAAGATACAGCTAAAATTCATTTGGGAGGTATCCCCATGATCGCTGACGATATGATGACCTATATAAAAAATGATATAATAGTATTTGGAGCTGGAGTATTTCTTTTTATTGTTTGTACACTTTGGTTTATTTTTAGAAATTTGTTATGGGTATTTATCCCTCTTTTAAGTTGTTTTTTCTCAGTTCTTATTATGGTTGGTTTGCTAGGATTAGTGGGCTGGAAAGTTACAGTAATATCTTCAAACTTTATAGCTCTAATGCTTATTCTAACTATGGCCATGAACATCCATATGAGCGTCAGATATTTACAATTTAAAAAAGAAAATCCAAATATTTCAAATAGTGAAGCAATACTTTGGACCTCTAAAAGAATGTTCTGGCCTATATTATACACCGTACTCACAACTATTTGTGCCTTCCTATCTCTTATATTTAGTGGCATTAAACCCATTATCGACTTTGGATGGATGATGACTGTGGGTCTATTGGTTTCTCTATCCATAACTTTTACTTTGTTACCTGCAATTTTAAATATTTTAAGTAAGAAAAATTCGAATTATAAAGACGAGAAAAAATCAATAATTACTTCTTTCTTAAGTAAAGTTGCACAAAAAAATACCAAAACTATTTTTACATCAGCTCTGTTTGTCGTAATTATTAGTATTGTTGGTATTTCAAAGCTTGAAGTCGAAAATAGTTTCATAAATTATTTTGATAAAGATACTGAAATATACAAGGGCATGAAATTAATTGATAATAAACTTGGAGGAACAACTCCTCTCGATATAATAATAAAATTTCCGGATAGAGAAAAATCAGAAAAGACAGATGATGATTTTGATAACTGGGACGATGAAGAGAAAGATGAAGCAAAATATTGGTTCACAAGAAATAAAATAAATATAATTACTAAAGTTCATGACTATCTAGATAATTTGCAAGAAGTAGGTAAAGTTATATCTTTTGCATCTATGGTTAGAGTTGTAGAGGATTTAAATGATGGAAAAGAGTTGCGAGGCTTGGAGATGGGTATCTTATACACCCAAATACCTGATTCAATTAAAAAAGAAATAATTGATCCATATATATCCATAAAAAATAATGAAGCTAGGATTAGTTTAAGAATTTTAGATTCAAATGAAGATCTTAGGAGAAATGAATTAATTAAAAAAATCAACTATGATTTGGAAAATCAGTTAGGTTTAAATAGAGAAGAATTCAAACTTGCGGGTATCCTTATACTGTTTAACAACCTTTTACAAAGTTTGTTTAAATCACAAATATTAACTTTGGGAATCGTAATGGCAGGTATAACAGTAATGTTCCTAGTTTTATTTAGAAATATAACTCTATCGCTTATTGGAGTAGTTCCAAATTTTATGGCCGCCTTTCTAATTCTTGGTATTATTGGTTTACTAGAAATACCTTTGGATATGATGACAATAACGATTGCTGCCATAACCATAGGAATAGCAGTTGATAACAGCATCCATTATATCTACAGGTTTAAAGAAGAATTTAAAAAAATTAATGACTACAACAAAACTGTACAAAAATGCCATGAGACGGTAGGAGTGGCAATTTTGAATACTTCTATAACAATCGTTTTTGGTTTTTCCATACTTGTTTTATCCAATTTCATACCAACCATTTATTTTGGCGTCTTTACAGGAATTGCAATGCTGTTGGCAATGATTTCTGTTTTGACCTTATTGCCAAAATTAATTTTAATTGTAAAACCTTTTGGTAATGAATAGCGCAATAGAATTCATACAAAATAATATCTTTGTATTTGATCTTATAGTTTTTCTAACAATTATTTATTATATGGCACAATGTGCTGCAAAAGGATTTACGTTAAGCTTATTTTCTTTTTCAAAATGGTTAATTGCTTTGGTCATTACAATATATTTAGTGCCAAAATTAAATTCTTGGATACAAGATTATATAGAAATTAGTTATTATTCTGATATTGGTTTAGGGATTTTTATATTTATAGTATCACTTTTTCTTATAATTAATTTAGGCAAACTTATTAGTAGCAGATTAAAATGGTCTGGTCTGGGTGGTGTAGACAGAACTTTTGGCTCAATTTTTGGAATTTTTAAAGGAGGTTTAATTTGTGTATGTGTTTTCACTTTAGTGAACTGGTTTTACCCACATCAAAAATGGACTATAGCAACTAAAGATACCATTTCATTCCAACACATATATGAAATAAGTGAAATTTTAGTTGAAAAATTTCCAAATCGAGAAGATTACTACAAAACAAAAGAAAAAATAGAAGATATTTAATTTAATTAAATCCCAGTATCCGAGAATTTTCAGTTAAAATATATAATGAACCGTCGTTTATGATTGGAGCAGCTGTGATTTGATTCCCAATTTTTTTAAAATATTCAATATTTCCTGAAACAGCAGAACATACAATTAAATATCCATTTAAGGTTGTCGCATAAATTTTTCCAGAACCCATAATAAAACCTGTTATTTGAGTCATTTGTTTTTTCTTTTTTAAAATTTTTAAGATATTAGTTGACCAAATAATTTTTCCTGAATTTCTATCTAAATTTACGTAATAACCATTATCAGAAATTAAAAAAATATTATTACCATCTATAATTGGAGTATTTTTTGAACCTATATCCATTTGCCAATTAAGATAACCATTAGATAAATTGACAGAAAAAATTAATGATGAAGCAGAAAAAATAATATCATTATCGCTTATTACAATCTCTGATGATTTAAAAAAAACATTATCAAGAGCAGCCGTGGGACTTGTTGTATTTAAAGACCAATAAACTTGTCCATTATTTGCTTTCACTTTTAATAAATCTCCAGAAGAGTTAAGTGTAATTAAATCTCCTTCTTTTGAAATAGCCAAAGCTAAAAAATTTTGTGACTTTATAAAAGATGATATAGACCGAACATCCCAAATTTTAGATCCTTTTTCTATATCTAAACAAAGAAGTCTATTATCTTGGTTGATGACGAAAATCTTGTTATCAAAAATTTTTATATTGGATTTTATTGGAATTTCGTAGTTTTTTAACCAAATAAGTTTGCCACTTTCTGAACTTATTACATAGATAAACCCAATGTTATCGGCAATATAAATTTTATCTTTATAAATAGAAAAAGATAAATGTTTATATATTTTCTTGTATATCTTTTTATAAATATTTTTTTTCCAATTTATTTTTCCTCTTTGATTAATACTGAAAATTGTACCAGTATCATCTGCAAAAATAATATTATCATTGAAAACCAGTGGTGATGCCATAACTTGCGATATTGAAAACTTATCTTTGCCAATTTTTTTTTTAAGAAAATTATTGCCTATACCAGATAAATAAATATTTCCAACAAAATTTTGGAGATTTAAACCAGACATCTTCCAAAATGAATTCGTTTTTGGCTTAGTTAAATTAACACTTTTAACTGCTGGTATTTCTTTTGAAAAAAAGGTTTCAGAAGTATAAACTTTAACTACGTCTATTACACGCCTTTGTTCTTTTTCTAATTTAGAAACTTTTTTTTTTGCTTTTTCGCTTCCACTCCAAATTCCAGATTTATTATCAAACGAACAACTCGCAAATAAAATAAATATCAAAAAAAAAATTAAATATTTTACCTTTTTAATCATTTGTAATAAATATTAACTGAGATCTGGCGTGGTTATATAATTCTTTATGTAAATTCTTCAAAGATAAAATCTGCACATAAAATTCTTTTGCCTTTAAATATTCTTTTTTAGAAGCAAAATAATCTCCAAGCAACAACAAGGCATGTGGCTTCCATACTGTCTCTGTGTTTATTAATGGTTTTACAGCATCTAACAACTCTAACTCGCTTACAAAATTTGATTGAAATAGTGCCTTTTTAAAAATTATTAAATTTTTAACTTCTTTTTCAAATTTGTTATTTTCTAAGACGTGATCAAACAAATTAGACAGTTCTCCTTGATCAACTATCAAATTTTCATTCAATATTAAAAAAAGAGATAAAGTCGAATAAGTGCTGTCATTAGCGAAAATTATTGTTTTTAAAATATTTTTCACTTTATTCCTGTCACCATTCTCTAAGTAAACTTTTGCTGCTAGATAATTGTCTGACAAAAGTATTTTTTTCTTTTCTTTAGTTTCTGAATAAAAACTAACAGAAGCAATAGCAATTATTAGAATTAATATAACTGAAAAAATTAAAATTTTATTTACTTCATAAAACTTTTTTAGTTTCGATTTTTTTGTTACATCATATTGAGTTTCGAATAAATTTTCATTCATTTAAATAATTATTTTAAAATCTATACACATTTTGAGAAGATGGAAATTTTCTGCGTTTTATATCACTACAATAATTCTTAACACTTTTTTCTATTATTTTTTTTACATTAGAATACTTTTTAACAAATCTTGGACGAAAATTACTTAATCCTATCATATCGTCAGTAACGAGTATTTGACCGTCACAATATTTAGATGCACCTATACCTATAGTTGGAACAGAAACGCTATCAGTAATTTTTTTTGCCAAACTCTCTACAACACATTCAATTACTATTGCAAACACCCCAGAATTTGAAAGAGCCATAGCATCTTGTAAAATTTGTTTTTTTTGAATTAAGTTTTTACCTTTTAATTTAAAAACTTTTGAAGACTGGGGCAATAATCCAATATGACCCATAACTGGAATTCCTTTCTTTGTGAGATATTTAATTATATTAACTATTTTTCTCCCCCCTTCCAACTTAACTGCGTCACATTTGGTTGATTTCATTACCTTTTTTACATTTTTATATGCAATAAATTTATTTGAATATGTTTTGTGGGGCATATCAAAAACTACAAAACTTCTCTTAGCAGAGTTTTTGACTGCTTTCCCATGAAGAATCATAGTTTCAATTTTAACTTCCCTTGTTGTTTTCATTCCATACAAAACCATGCCAACTGAATCACCAACCAAAATTATATCGCAATATTTGTCAATAATTTCAGCCATAGGTTTTGAATATGCAGTTAAGCAAGTAATGGGTTCTTTTCCTTTTTTTTCTAAAATATTTTTAATTGTTATCCCTTGCATTTTAGGGTATCAATTTATCAAATTTTTCTTGGATTTCTGCCCTTTTTGAACAAAAGGATTCGCAAACTAGATTAAATTTTTTAATCAGTTCTTTAGCTTCATTATAATCTGATTGTTTAATTTTAAGAAGAGTAAGCATATAAATAGCTTCATCATTTTGTGGATTCAATAAAAGAACATTGCTTAAATTCATTTCTTGTTCTTGATCGTTATTATTTTCATTAAAAATTTTAGCTAGATATAAATATGATTTTTCACTTTGAGGATTAAATACTATATCTTTTTCAAAGAAAATTTTGGATTTCTGAAATTTTTTTTTATCAAAAAGTATTTTTCCTTTATCAAAGTAGTTAGATTTGACGGCAAATCCACTTGAGATAAAAAATAAATATATAATTAAAATTTTTACTAGAAAATAAGTTTTCTTCATAATTTAAACTTTAAATTTTTGATCATATTTACATTATGTATCATACCTTGGAAAAGTTAAAGGATTTTGAAATCCCTTTACAATAAATATAAATTTCTTTGGATTCTTTTCTGCTAGATAAGGGTTTGTATTTAACAACTTTTTTAAAGTATTTATTAGCTTTTTTATGAATTTCGATAAATATAGATCCCATAAATAATTTAGATAAAAAAACACCATCTTTATGTAAAATTTTTTGCACTAAATCCATTGCCCTTAAACAAAGCTCTCCAGTTCTATAAGAATCAAGATCTTTATTGCCAGAAGTGCTTGCGGCCATATCAGATATAACGACATCAACTTTTTTATCAAAATAAGCACAAATTTTCTCATAAATTACAGAATCACACAAATCTCCTTTTAAAAAATTAACGTTATCAATATTTTCCATAGGCTTAATATCTACTGCTAAAATTTTCCCTTTAGTTATTATTTTTGTTACTACTTGCGACCAACTTCCAGGACTAGAGCCCAGATCCAATAAAAATGTATTTTTTTTTAAGAATTTAAACTTTTTATTCATTTCTATTAATTTAAAAGCAGACCTGGATCTGTAACCCTGAATTTTTGATTGCCTAAAGAATGGATCTTTGTGTTGTTTAATTAACCAATTTTTTGAAATTTTATTTTTTTTCAATTATTTCTAATAATTTTTCTAAATCATTAATGTAAAGATTTTATAAAACATCTTCCGTTTCTTCTTCTTTAACTATAGTCATAGATTTTTTGTTTATATATCGATAATGAAGATAACTTATCGGAAGCAACAAAATATAAATTAAACCACTAAAAAATAAGGTTTTAAAAATATAAAAAATTAAAAGACTTAAATATATTCCAATTCCTAGTAATAAAAAAATTGTCAAATGTCTTGGAATCAAAATTCTTTTCAATGAGTAAGTGGGTATTTTGCTTACCATCAAAATTGATACCATTAAAATAACTATAGAACTTATAATTGCAGTATTTTCAAATTGAACTAAATCACTTAAATTTAGAATAAGAGGTAATAGTATCAAACCAGCAGCAGCAGGTGATGGAACTCCTTCAAAAAAATTTATTTTCCATGTTTCTGTTTCTTCAGCAACAGTTAAATTAAATCTCGCTAAACGAAGAGCGCAGCATACAGTATAAATTAAAACAAGCATCCATCCTATTTTTCCTACTTCATTTAACGTCCAAAAATACATTACAAAACTTGGTGCTACGCCAAAACTAATAACGTCCGTGAGAGAATCTAGCTCTTTTCCAACCTTTGAAGTGGCTTTGATCAAACGAGCAACTCTTCCATCAAGAGTATCAAGAATTGCAGCAAATCCTATTGCAATTACTGACATCGCATAGTTTGTATCTAATGCAAATTTTATTGAACTTAATCCTAAACAAACACCAAAAATAGTTAACGTGTTTGGAAGAAGAGATCTAGGATTTTTTTTTGAAATAAGTTTAAATTCCTTTTTATTTTCGAGCATGGTTCTATATTCTTTTTGCTAATAAAGTTTCTCCGGCAACTGTGTTTTGATTTTTACAAACTAGTAACTGATAATTTTCAAAATATAAGTCAACTTTACTACCAAATCTAATAATTCCAAACCTATCCCCTTGTTTAATTGTGTCTCCCACTTTGACATCGCAAACTATTCTTCTAGCGATCATTCCTGCAATTTGAACAACAATTAATTCGTCTCCGTTTGAATTCTTAAGTTTAAGATAATTTCTTTCGTTGTCTTCACTAGCTTTATCAAGTGTGGCATTTATATATTTTCCTGGTTTATAAAATATACCAGCAACTGTACCTGTGTATGGAACTCTATTGACATGACAACAAAGTACATCCATAAAAATACTTATTCTTGTATATTTTTTTCCTTCTAAACCTAATTCCTGTGGTCCATTTATTTCAATAATTTGTGTTATTTTTCCATCTGCAGGACTAACTAGGTAATTTTCATCATTAATTGGAAATCTTTCGGGATCTCTAAAAAAATAATAAACCCATATAGTTATTACAAGACCTATTAATCCCAAAATTTTAGAAATCAACAGAAGTATAAATGTAACTACAGCAGCTATAGCTAAAAATCTATAACCTTCCCTATGAAGTTTCTGAACTATAAAATTGAACATAATTATATTCTTTGTAATTTTAAGCTAATATGTATATTTAATAATTTAATTCAATTGATAAAAATTGATACCAATGCCCAAAATCAAAGTAAAAAACCCAATTATTGAGCTGGATGGAGACGAAATGACCAGAATAATATGGAGTTTTATCAAAAAAAAATTGATCCTTCCCTATCTCGACATCAACATTAAATATTATGATCTAGGTATAGAAAATAGAGATAAAACATCTGATCAAATAACAATCGATTGTGCGAATGCTATAAAAAAAATTGGAGTGGGTATTAAATGCGCAACTATTACGCCTGACGAAAAACGAGTTAAAGAATTTAAATTAAAAAAAATGTGGAGATCGCCAAATGGAACTATTAGAAATATTTTGGGCGGTACTGTTTTTCGTGAACCAATTATTTGTAAAAATATACCAAAACTGGTTCCCAGTTGGACAAATCCTATTGTGATTGGAAGACATGCATTCGGTGATCAATATAGAGCAACAGATTTTAAAGTCCCTGGAAAAGGTAAACTGGAAATTAAATGGACATCTGAAGATGGAAAAGAAAAAAAAGAATTTGAAGTATTTAATTTCAAGGGTCCAGGTGTTGCGTTATCTATGTACAATTTAGATCAATCTATTAAAGACTTCGCTAGGGCTTGTATGAATTATGGACTAAACAGAAAATGGCCGGTCTATCTTTCTACCAAAAACACAATTTTAAAAAATTATGATGGTAGGTTTAAAGACTTATTTCAAGAGATATATGAAAAAGAATTTAAAAAAAAATATGATAAAATAAATATTACTTACGAACACAGACTTATTGATGACATGGTCGCCTGTGCAATAAAATGGAATGGAAATTATGTGTGGGCATGTAAAAATTATGATGGTGATGTTCAATCAGATACTATTGCCCAAGGATTTGGATCTCTAGGGCTAATGACGAGCATTTTAATGACACCAGACGGAAAAATTGTAGAGTCTGAAGCAGCGCATGGAACAGTCACTAGACATTATCGAATGTACCAACAGGGTAAAGAAACATCAACAAATCCTATTGCTTCCATATTTGCATGGACACGTGGTTTAGCACACAGAGGTAAACTCGATGACAACACAGAACTGATAAAATTTTCTAATACTCTAGAAAAAGTTTGTATTAGTACGGTAGAAAGTGGTCAAATGACAAAAGATTTAGCCATTTTAATTAATAAGAATTCTAAGTTTCTTAACACGAATGATTTTTTAGATGCATTAAGTAACAATCTAAGAAAATCTTTAATTTAAATCTTCTAAAATTGCTTAAAAATATAAAAAATGTTCTGTTATATAATTCGGGTGGAGGATTAGGAGACTCTTTGTTAATGATACCACTAATTCAATGGTTAAAAGATTATTATCAGCTTTCCAAAATTCATTATATCCAAAATGGAATTCAAAAGCATTTTGAAACTAGCTTAAAAGATTTTGATAACGGATTTGTTCATACAATAAATTTTTTACCGGAGAATTATGCCTTTTTTAAATTAACTAGAATTAAAAATTACTCTCATTTTAAATTTGGAAAACAAATGTTAGAAACAATTGGGATAAAAAAATTTGACCTTATAATTGATGGACAAACGCGAGTAAATAATTCTTTAGTATTAAAATCTATTCCACATAAATATTTTATCTCACCTTCGTGCCGATTTCTTTTGTCGAAACCAAAAAAATTTATTTATAATTCAAAACATGTGTGTGGAAGGATTTTTGATTACTTCGAAAAAACCTTAAACATAAATGTATCCATACCTACTGAATTAAATTATATACAAGAAAAATATTTAGATGAGGCTTCAAAACTATTCAAAAGCGATAAAAAATACATCGGTTTTTCCATAACAGCGGGTCATCCAACCAGAGAAAAAGAAATATCTCTTAAAACAATTGTTGAGGTTGCGAATTATTTTAGTGACAAAAATTTTGTTCCGACATTTTTCATTGAAGAAAAATATAAAGAAAAAATAAATACGATAAAGGCAATGGTAAAAAATCCATATTTTCCAGAACTTTTAGCACAATCATCACTTAAAAACCCTTTATTAGTAGTAGCAATGGGTAGAAAACTACACTCTGCTATTTCAATAAATAATGGAATAATGCATATGCTAGGATTAGCTGGAACAAAAACTGCCATTTTTTTCGATGAAAACAGTGATAAATTTAGACCATTAGATGGTAATAAATCCAAAATTTATAGTTCTTCTAAAAACAAAGAAACAAAAGATCTTACTCCTAAAGATATAATAAATTTTGTAAACAATTTTATTTAATTAATTTTATTATATTGTTAAAAGATTCTATAATTTTTGTGGTTTTGTTACCTCCAGCTTGAGCAAAATCATTTCTTCCTCCTCCTCCTGTTCCACCAATAACAGAAGATCCTAGCTTAACTAATTCAACCGCATTATATTTTTTTGTTAAACTGCTGGTAACACCCACGGCAATTCCAATCTTATTATCCATAATTGTGTAAGCAATAATTATACCTTCTTTTAAATCTTTTTTTCCCTGATCTATTAAAGATCTTAATTCTTTTGATGGAAAATCCTTTACGACCTGGAACCTTACATTGACCCCTTTAATAATTTTGTCCTTTATTTGGTTTTTTGTTTTATCTTTTAAAATCAATTTTATTTTTATTTGTTCTAATTGTTTATTTAATTTTTTAATTTTCTCGTTGCTTGAAAGCGTATCCACAACGATAGGTTTTTGTCCTAAAGTTTTTATTTCTTCATGTAAACTTTTTATTTTACCTGATGTAATTTTATCTAAATCATAAGAAGCTTGCTGTTTCTGTTTTAAATAATTTGCAAGCTGTGTTGATCTTAAGGCTTCAACGCGTCTAACTCCTGAAGCAATGGCTGATTGACTAACAATTTTAAAATCACCAATTTCAGAAGTATTTTTCACGTGAGTTCCACCACAAAGTTCTGTTGAAAAATATTTGTCTTTATCATTTCCCATTGAAAGGACTCTAACCTCCTCTCCATACTTTTCTCCAAAAAGAGCTAAAGCTCCATTGTCTACAGCCTCTTTTGGTGTCATCAGCCTAGTTCTTACTTCGCTATTACTTTTTACCATTCTGTTTACATAGTCTTCTATTTTTTTAACTTCTTCTTTTTGAATTGGTTTTGTGTGGCTAAAATCAAATCTTAATCTATCTGGTCCAACGAACGATCCTTTTTGGATTACATGTTTACCCAAAGTTCGTCTTAATGCCTCATGCATTAAATGAGTTGCTGAATGACATGCTCTTATGTTGGTCCTTCTTTCACTTTCAATGGATAGAATTACCGTGTCTTTAATTTTTATTTTTCCAGAGACTGCTTTGCCACGATGAACGTATAAATCTCTAAGTTTTTTTTGGGTATCGATGACTTGAAAATTAGATTTACTATTTGAAATATATCCCGTATCTCCAATTTGTCCGCCTGACTCACCATAAAATGGTGTTTGATTAGTAACTAATTCTGCTTCATCACCTTCATTTATTTCTTTAACTTCTTTGCCTTTTTTTATTAAAGACAACACAATACCTTCTGATTTATCATGTTCATAACCTAGAAATTCTGTCGCCCCTATTTTTTCTCTTAAAGAGAACCAAATTTTGTCAACTGCTTCATCGCCAGATCCTTTCCAAGCTAATTTTGCACTCTGTCTCCTCTCATTCATAGCTTTATCAAAGCCAGATACATCAACGCTTATTTTTTTGTTTTTGAGAATGTCTTGAGTTAAATCCAAAGGAAATCCATAAGTGTCATAAAGCTTGAAAGCTAAATCTCCAGGCAATCGATTATTTTTTACTTTACTTAGATTATCGGTTAAAATTTTAATTCCTCTTGCAAGTAAAATTGAAAACTTTTCTTCCTCTGTCTTTAATATTTCTGTAATTAAAGGTTCGGCTCTTTTTAATTCAGGATATGAATCGGACATTTCATTAATTAATGTAGGAACAATTTTACAAAAAATTGGTTCTTTGCTTCCTAAAATATGAGTATGTCTCATTCCTCGCCTCATAATTCTTCTCAAAACATATCCTCTTCCTTCATTAGAGGGTAAAACTCCCTCTGCTATAAGAAAAGCGCTAGCACGAAAATGGTCTGCAATAACTCTATGGCTAGCTATATTGTCTTTGGTAATTTTTGTTTTGGTTAATTCAGAAGAAACTTTGATTAAAGTCTTAAAATGATCAGTTTCATAATTATCATGAGTACCTTGAAGCAAGGCTGAAATCCTCTCCAAACCCATTCCCGTATCTACAGAAGGTTTGGGGAGATTGATTCTTTTTTCTTTTGAAATTTGTTCAAATTGCATAAATACAAGGTTCCATATCTCGACAAATCGATCTCCGCCTTGATCTTTACTATCAGGAGGCCCCCCTTTTAAATGATCCCCATGATCATAAAATATTTCGGAGCAGGGTCCGCAGGGACCTAGATCTCCCATAGACCAAAAATTATCTTTAGTAGAAATTTTATAAATTTTGTTCTCTGAAAGACCAGCAATTTTTTTCCATAAATCAAAGGACTCTTTATCTTCTGCATAAATGCTTACACTTAGTTTATCTTTGGATATTTTAAATTCTTTGGTTATCAAATTCCAAGCCAGTTCAATAGCTACATCTTTAAAATAATCTCCAAAGGAAAAATTTCCTAACATTTCGAAAAATGTATGATGTATTGGTGTATAACCCACGTTTTCGAGATCGTTATGTTTGCCTCCAGCTCTTACACATTTTTGTGAGGTAGTAGCTCTTTTGTAATCTCGTTTTTCAAGACCAGTAAAAACATTTTTAAATTGAACCATGCCAGAATTAGTAAACATCAAGGTTGGATCGTTGTTTGGTACTAAATTGCTTGAATCTACGATTTTATGATCCTTCTTTGAGAAATAACTCAAGAATGAATTTCTTACATCTTTTAATGTCTTTTTGTCCATCTATCTATAAATACAGTTTTTTAGAATGATGTCTAGACGGGAAGAAAGGCGCCGTTATAAGCGCCTTTCCTAAGAGAGCGAGATGTTAAATGTTTTAATTTTTTTTATCAGTTTCTGGTTTTGCAACCACTGTGTTTTCTTCGATTTTCTTAGAAATGAGATCGGCCTTAGCTCTAATGGACATTTCAATTTCTGCAGCAACTGTAGGATTTTGTTCTAAGTAGATTTTAGCGTTTTCTCTACCTTGGCCAATTTTTTCTCCTTTATATGCATACCAAGCACCCGATTTTTCAACTACATCAGCTTTACTACCCAAATCGATTAATTCACCTGACTTACTAATTCCTTTGCCATACATTAAATCAAATTCAACAACTTTAAATGGTGGTGAAACTTTGTTTTTAACCACTTTAACTCGTGTTGAATTGCCAATAATTTCTTCCTTGTCCTTAATAGCACCTATTCTTCTTATGTCTATTCTAACAGAGGCATAAAACTTTAAAGCATTTCCACCCGATGTTGTTTCTGGATTTCCAAACATTATTCCAATTTTCATTCTTATTTGGTTAATAAATATAACCATAGTATTAGTTTTTGCTATTGAACTTGTTAATTTCCTAAGAGCTTGACTCATTAACCGTGATTGTAAACCTACATGATGATCACCCATCTCTCCTTCTAACTCTGCTCTTGGTGTTAAAGCTGCAACGGAATCAATAACTAAAACTGAAATGGATCCAGATTTAATTAGTGTGTCAGCTATTTCTAATGCCTGCTCACCAGTATCTGGTTGAGATATTAAGAGTTCTTCAGTTTTAACACCCAATTTTTTTGCATAAACTGGGTCCAGCGCATGTTCAGCGTCAATAAATCCGCAGATTCCACCAGTTTTTTGAGATTCAGCCACCACTTGTAAAGCTAAAGTTGTTTTTCCAGATGCCTCTGGACCATAAATTTCTGTAACTCTTCCTTTTGGAAGTCCTCCAATTCCGAGAGCTAGATCTAAGCTCAGAGATCCTGTTGAAATAGACTCAACATCCAAAGCAGCTTTTTGGCCAAGTTTCATTACTGAGCCTTTACCAAAATTTTCATCTATCTGACTAATTGCTGCTTCTAAAGCCTTGTTTTTTTCTTTTGTTTCTGTTTCTTGATTTTTGTTTGATTTTATTATTTTTAAATTGTTCTTAGTCATAGTTTGCTAACTTCCTTTATAAAATTAATCAACGAATCGTAGATATAAATGTACACATTTTGTTCTTTTTATCAATAGCTAATAAAAACCTTTAAAATCAATACTTTTTCAATAAATGATTAATTTTTTGGTTATTATTTCCTATTAGAATTATTATTGATTCAAATTCAGTTGTTTTGAGGTAAGTCGGCCTACTACTGATAAAAGACTGAATTGAGATACAAGAAAATTTCTTTCTGAGGTAGCTAAATTTATTTTTGCGTCCAACAAAATAGAGTGAGATTGAATAACATCAAGGGTAGTCCTGTTACTTTCTCCCGATTCATATTCCAATGTTATTCCTTCATTTGCTATTTCAGCAGCTTTGACCTGCGATCTAATTGAATTCAATACACTTTTAGAAGATTGATAACTGGTCCAAGCATTAGCAACTGCTGTACTTGTAGTCTTTTTACTATATTGAAGTAAAAGATCATATTTATTTTCTAATTCTTTTGCCTTTCTTAAACTAGATAAATTACTACCTCCAGAATATAGAGGCCACGTAGCCGTAGCTTTTAATGTTTGTTGAGTTCTTTCTTGTACGGTTGAACTAAAATCATTTTGTTTGGCTATTTTGTAAGATAAAGTTGCTGATGGTGCCAGATCTGACCTAGCTATTACAACATCTTGCTGCGATTTCTCATGTTCTAATATCGCAATTTTTAAATCTGGATTCTCATTCTCAGATATTTTATAGGATTCGGCAAGAGATTGCGGTAACTTAAAATTTGTAAATTGTATTTCCTGAATATTTTCAGTCGGTTTTTTGCTAATAATTTTTTCAAAATTTGCTTTGCTAGACACTATATTGTTTTGAGCAGCGATTAATTTTGCTTCTGCGCCCGCTAGTGACGCTTCTGATTGTGCTAAATCAGATAAATTTATTTCGCCTTTTTCAAGCCTATCACTGTTAGTTTCCACCTGCCTCTCTAATAAGTCAACATTTATTCTATTAATATCAACTTTTTTTTGACTAAGTAATAAATCAGCATGGACTTGTGCGGCTGCTAACAAAATTTCTTGTTCAATTTTTTGAAGTCTAAATTTTGCTATACTGTACTCATATTTTTGCTTTTTAAGATTTGCAATACCACCAAAACCTTGAAAAATTTTTTGTTCAATAAGTAATGATTGTTCAGAGGGTTTATAATTTGACTCACTTCCTTTAGTATTATCTTGTTCACTAACATAACCAGAAATTGTAAAGCTTGGCCTAAATTCGCTCAATGCTTCTTCTTTTTCTTCATTAATGGCGCGAACATTGGCTCTTTCTGCATTTAGTTTTGGATTATTTAAATAAGCAGACTTTAAAGAGTCTAATAAAGTACCCGCTTTTAAGTCAGTAAAACTTAAAGTTAATATTAAAATCAATATAATTTTAAATGTATTTCTCATATTTATGACCTAAACAGCACCCTTTTTATTTCATGATTTTTTTTCAATAATAGAACTATTGATGCAGATTTACTTAAATCTTTCATCATTTGCAAAGTAATTCTTTGATAAAACATAATAAATCTTTTGATTGCACTATAGGTCATTATTTTTTTTTTGTAATGCAACTTTTTTCTCAACTTGTTTTCTTGAAGAAGTCTCCACTTAAAAACTATTTTAAAATTAGGAACTTTCATAAAAATAAAATAATCAATCATTGCAAAAACTTCCTTATATTCTTTTTTAAGTTTTTCATTTGCATATTTTCTCCATATTAAATCTTTATCTTCGTGTCTTTCAAGAATATTTACTGGTTTTCTTAAAGAAGAAATAATTTGGGGTTTTGCACCAACACACCAACCTTCCAATATTATTATTTCAGGTCTTTTGTTAATATTATGCCAGTAATTTTTTTTTGAACGATCATCTATAGATTTGTTAAACTTTGGTAGTTTAATTTTTTTAAATTTTTTTCTTTTTACAGATATAAAAAAATTTTTAATTAGATTTATATCATGTGTGCCTGGAACACCTCTGGTTTTAAATAATGAATGTTTTTGCTGTGACATTCTATTTCGATCTCTTAATGTTTTGTAAAAATCATCAATAGAAATAATGTAAATATTTTTTTTAAAAAATTTTTTTAAAATAATTTGTAAAATGCCAGTAACCATTGTTTTTCCAGAGCCTTGACTACCAGATAAACCCAAGATCAAAGTTCTTCCTTTTTTTTTACATTTGTTATTAATCCAAAATGAAATTGGTATATATATTTTTTTAAGATTTTTAATTTTAGAGGATTTAGATTTGTTGTAAATTGCTTCATTATTTAAAAAATTTAAATAATCATTTTTGACCTTTAAGAAACAATTTTCTTGCAGAGACATGAATGCTTATTGAGATATTTTCTTCAATTTTCTTTCCAAAAAATCAATTCTATCTTGACCCCAAAATATTTCATTTTGCAAAATATAAGTGGGGGCGCCAAAAACTCCCTTAGTAATAGCTTCTTTTGTATTCTCATCATACATTTTCTTTATAGATTCAGAATTTGCCATTTTTAATATTTTGTCTGGGTCCAGTTTATGATCAGAAGCTAAATCTTTTAAAAATTTTAGATCTGAAATATCTGCTTCGCTAGCCCAAAGTGCTTTTAAACAATCATGACCAAATATCAAATTCTTTCCTGACTGAATAGCTGCCATTGTAAATCTTGCTGGCAAGTGTGGATCTTTTGGTGGAAAAAATTTTGGTTTTTGGTTAATTTTTATTTTCAAAAAATCACTCCATCTTATTAATTCATCAAGCCTATATTTTTGTCTTTGTGGAGAACGTTTAGGCACTGGTAATCCTCCGGTTTCAGGAAAAATTCTACCAACAAGATCTACAAGCTTTTCATTTACTTTAATTTTATATTTTGTAACCAGATCTTGAAATCTAGATGAGCCAAGATACGCAAAGGGTGATGCAACGCTGTAATAATAATCAATTTCCATTTTTTTTTAGCTCAAATTCTTTAGCATGATTTTCATAACGTAGTGATAGTTATCCACATCATTACAAGATCTAGTTTTAATGTTCATGCTTTGATTCAGTTTAGATTCTTATTTGGACTCAAAATACAACTTATTGGACACTTTTCCACATCTTGCTATATGTTCTTTCATATTATAGATTAGAACAAAAGAAGAACATTATGAAATTACTATTACCATTTCATCTACACAAGGTTGGAGCTGGCTTCCCATCTCCAGCAACAGATTACGTGGAAGATGACATCGATCTTAATGCCCATTTGATAAAAAATATACCATCCACATTTCTTATTAGAGTGCAGGGAAAATCTATGAACATTATTGGAATTCATGATGATGATCTTTTGGTGGTAGACAGAAGTTTAAATCCAAAAAATTTTTCCACTGTAATTGCTAATGTAAATGAAGAATTAGTTGTAAAAAATTTCGTAAAGGAAAAAAATCAATCTTTTTTAACTTCTGGATCAAAAAAATTAAAAGACAAAATTAATTTAATTGAAAATCCTGAAATTTGTATTTGGGGTGTAGTAACTTACGTGATCCATGCTTTATAGTAAAAATAAGATAGCTTTAGTAGACTGTAACTCATTCTATGTTTCTTGTGAAAGATTATTTAATCCGTCAATAATTAAAAAACCGGTTATCGTATTATCAAGTAATGATGGATGCATTATCTCTCGATCAACAGAAGCTAAAGTTTTGGATATTAAAATGGGAGAGCCATATTTTAAAGTAGAAAAAATAGTAAAAAAAAATGACGTAAAAGTTTTTTCATCAAATTATTCACTATATGGTGATATATCAAGGAGAGTTATGAAAACTTTAAAACAATTTTCACCACAAATAGAAATTTATTCAATTGACGAAGCGTTTTTAGATTTATCTTCAATTAAAGATGAAGATTTACTTAAGCATGGTAATAAAATTAGAAAAACTGTTTTGAAATGGACGGGAATACCAACAAGTATTGGTATTGCAACAACAAAAACTTTAAGTAAAGCTGCAAATTATGTTGCAAAAAAAGAAAAATCAGGAATTGTTAATTTAATAAATTCAAAACAAACCGACGAAATTCTTTCAAAAATTAATATAAATGACGTTTGGGGTGTAGGACGTCAACTAACCAAATTCTATATTAAAAATGGAATAAAAACAGCATATCAACTTAAAAATATGCATGATAGTTGGATCAAAAAAAATACGAATGTTTTTGGGTCACGTACTGTAATGGAATTAAAAGGTATCCCGTGTACGTCTTTAGAAATATATCAAGAAAAAAGGAAAAATTGTTGTGTATCAAGATCATTTGGAAGAAAAGTTACAAAACTAGAAGAACTTGATGAATCTATTACTACACATTGTCTTAATGCAGCAGAAAAAATTAGATCAGATAATCAGACAACAAAACGAATAACCGTCTTTATAAGAACAAGTCCTTTTCAAAAGGACAAAAATTACTATGCAAATTCAAAAGATATAGATTTACCGGTTAGAACAAATGACAGCATTGAGTTGGTAAAACAAGCTTTGATTGCGTTAAAATATATATATAGAAAAGGTTACAAATATCAAAAAGCTGGAATAATCTTTTCAGGGCTAAATGATGCTGATGTTTATAAAAAAAATCTATTTTCATCAATAAATAGCGAGGAGAAAAGAAAAAGATTAATGAAGGCAATTGACTATACAAATATTAAATATGGTCGCCACGCTTTAAGTATTGCTCAGGCAGGATTAAGAAAAAAATGGAATATCAAAAGACAGCATTCTTCTAAAATTGACACAGCATGCTTTGATTTTTTACCCACTGCTAAGATCGCTTAAAACATCAATGCTACCAATGTTTTCCAAAGAATTGTTTAATTCTTCAATATTTTCACGAGAAGAAACCTTAAGAATTGAAAGCAAAAAAATGAGAACAGCTAAGACTGGAAATAAAGTGATAATAGAAAGATTGCTATAAATAAAAAATAAATAAAAAATTAGAAATAGGACAGAACGAACTATTACAGCTCCTCTAAAAACTGCAATAATAGAAAAAGAGTGTATTAAAAGATTAAACAAATTCATTTGAGATGGACCAAAATATCTTTGTCCCTTAATTGATGGTACTGATACTCGATCGGAAATAACTTTAGTTACAGATCCAGAAAAACTGCTCCAAATGCAAGCTTCTTTAGCTAATCTGGCAGCTTCTTCTTTCGGCAAGCAACTATAATTACCAAATTTGATAAGTTTGCCCGTAAAAATATACGTCAAAATTTTATGGCATTCGTAGAGAAACTTAAAAAAGGGACCTTCAGAACGCTTTATTCGATCTAATGTTACCGCTTTTGATGGGTTTTCCTTAGATTTATTGAATAACGGAGTAAGCTCTTCAGGTCGGTCTTCCCCATCCCCGTCCATTAGAATGACATAATCAAAGTTTTCTTTTTCAGTTAAATATTTTAATCCCGCGGCATTGCACCTTGCGTGGCCTCGATTTTGCTTCATGTTCACAACTCGAACCGATTTTATTTTTTTAAAACTTATTTCAGTTTTTGGTCTTTCTTCTGTAGAAGCATCATTAACAATCAAAACAGATACTTCAGCATTCCAATTTTTAATCTGCGCATCAATATTTTCTAAAAGCTTAAATACTGATTTCCAATCATTATAAACAGGAATTGAAATTATAAATTTTTTCATTTATCTCCTAAACAAACATTAGTACGAAAACACATTTTGTCCCCAGTCAACAGATAATTTTCAATACCACCTTCCCATCGCGGTCTTGATTTTAAATGATAAGATAAATTACCTGCTAACCATTCATTTCCTAAAACTACATTAATTTTGCTTTCAAATTTTTTATCCCATCTTTTTTGTACTTCTATTGCATGTTCTTTGCCAGGATAATCAGTTCTTTTATCTGTTTGAGTGATAGAAATATAAGCATAAGCAAAAGGAGAAAAGATAAATAAAATTAAAAATAACGAAACAAAGTATTTTAATTTATTTAAATTTATTTGTGATTGAAAAATATAAATTAATAATACTCCAAAAAATAAATAAAAAGGTGTCATCCACATAGTTCTAACCTTAACGCCCATTAGCATAGAAGTTAAAAACATCAAAATGATTGGAATAATATTGATAGTTAATAAAAATAATAACTTTTTGTCTTTAAAATTAAAATTGGTTTTAAGTTTTGCAACCAAAAGTAAAACCATTAAAAAGAAAGGCGCAAGTATTCCAATTTGTTTTCCTAAAAATATTAACGGATGAATAAAATGATCTAAAAAATTTGGCTCACTCAGTCCAGTCCTATGAAGAGCGTAAGTTATCGTGATATAATTATTTTCTGTTAACCATATTAAGTGGGGAAGTAAAACTAGTAAAAAAGGTATATAAGAAATAAGGCATTTAAAATTTATTTTTTTATTAATTATTAGATAAATGAAAAATACATCCATTGCACATAAAAGATAAATAAAAAGATAATGTGATAAGACTCCCAGTCCAGAAAAAAATCCAAATAATAACCAGCTTGCATAATCATTTTTTTCAAAACCTTTCCAGCAGTAATAAACGGTTAATGCCCAAAAAGGTAGTTCGGAAACGTAAACGTTAAATTCTGGTGTGGTATAATTATAAAAATAAATACCTTCTAATAATAATATTGCTATTAAACTATAAATTTTATTTTGAAAAAAATACTCAGAAAATTTCCAAACCACAAAAAAACTGGTTACTACACATATCTGGCTGAGAAAATAATAAGCCCAATCTTGACTTCCAAATATTTGGTAAAAAACTTCAACAGCAAATGCGCTTAACGGAGGATGTTTGTTAAAGCCCCAGTCTAAATTACTTCCCCAAGCTAGAGCTTCTATCGTATCTAAGGGAAGATTATGATTCGTGATAGAAGGAACTAATACCCAAATAGCAAAGTGGCTTAATAAAAAAACTGTTAAAATTTTATTAGCATTTATTTTTGCGCTATTCATGTTGTGAATTTATACAAGTTTATGTCTCTTGACACCTGTAAAAACGTAAATATACTGGCCGACCTTAAACGATATTATAATTACTGATTATGGCAAAAAAATACACCCCGAACGAAAAAGAAAAATATATGTGTGAAAAACACAAAACTTATTTTAAAAAAAGATTGGTCAAATGGAAGAATGAAATAGTTGAATCTAACAGTAAAGGTCTGTATTTAAGTAACACTGATCACGAAATTTCTTCATCTGATATCGTTGACCAAGCATCTTCGCAAACAGAGAAAACCGTTGAAATGCGAACGCTAAACAGACAAATAAAACTTTTATCAAAAATAGATAGAGCTATTAAAAAAATTAGTAACAATACCTATGGCTACTGTGAGGAAACAGGTGAACCGATAGGGCTAAAAAGATTAATTGCGAGGCCCATAGCTACACTGACTATTGAAGCCCAAGAAAAGCATGAAAAAAACGAAAAAATATTTGCAGATGTATAAATTAAATTTTTGGAATTTTTTCCCCTTTTTTTAAACCATCGAACCCTTTTATTACGGCTTCTCTTTCAGAAATAGTATTGTACCAGCGACTTAAGTTAATGAAATTTTTAAGTCCGATATCATGTATTGGATGTCTTGCTATCCAGGGAAAAGTTGCAATATCTGCAATTGTATATTCTTTTCCTGCTAAAAATTTTGATTTTTCTAAACGTTCATCTAAGTCTTTGTATATAGTTTTAGCAATTTTAAAATAACGATCTTCTCCCCATTTACTTTTGCCAGGGGTGTAGTGATGAAACTGGTGATGTTGACCTAATAATGGGCCAACATAAGCTACTTGGCCAAAAAGCCACTGATTAATTGAAATCTTATTATTCTTGTCATAAAACTTTCCGCTCTTTTCAGCTAAATAAATTAAAATAGCTCCTGACTCAAAAATACTGATATTATTTTCATGATCTGTTATTACAGGTATTTTACTGAATGGACTGATTGATCTAAACTTAGGATTAAATTGATCGCCTTTTTTAAGATTAACTAAAGTAACTTTATAGGGGTATTGAATTTCTTCCAACATGATAGATATTTTTTTACCATTTGGAGTGTCCGCATAAAATAATTCAATCAATTTTTTTTACTCCTAACCTTTCATGCATACTTTTTGAGGTAGTGGTAAATTCAAATCTGTATTTTTCATTTGGTCGTGCTAATTTAAAGCATGCCCTTGCTGCAAGTGCACCTTCATGAAAACCGGACAGGATAAGTTTTAGTTTTCCCGGATATGTACAAATATCGCCTATTGCAAATATACCTTTCTTATTTGTTTGAAAATTTTCTGTATTCACCGGTATATGTTTTTTTTCTAAATTTAAACCCCATTCAGCAATTGGACCTAATTTCATTATCAAACCGAAAAAACCAAGAACACAATCGGTTGTGATTTTTTCAGTTTTACCATCATCATCTTTAATAGTTATTGCACTTATCTTGTCCTGACCTTCAATCGAATTAATTTGAAATGGAGTTTTTATTTTTAATTTTCCTTCTTTTTCAAGTTTTCTTACTATTTCAGCGTTATGCCCTACTCCTCTAAATTCTTTTCTTCTATGAACTAATATTATTTCAGCAAATTTTGATAGTTCAATTGCCCAATCTAAAGCCGAATCTCCTCCTCCAAAAATACAAATTTTTTTATTTTTAAAATAATTTTTGTCACTTATGGAGTAATAAATTCCATTATTTTCAAATTTTTCAGCTTCTTCGATTGGAAATTTCCTAGGTTCAAAAGATCCTACACCACCCGCAATGATAATGTTTGGTGCGATAAAAATCTTATCTTTGCTTGTTACAATTTTCCAGTTATTTTTTTCCTTAGAAATTTCTTGAACTCTCTCATTTAGATAAAAATTTGTTTTAAAAGGTTTAATTTGTTCTAATAAATTTTTTGTTAAACTTTCTCCAGTACACTCGGGTAAAGCAGGAATATCATAAATAGGTTTATCGGGATACAGTTCTATACATTGACCACCAATTTTATTTAAATTGTCTACCACTTCTGCTTTAAGGCCAATCAAACCTAATTGTTGCACGACAAATAAACCAACTGGTCCCGCGCCAATTATTAAAACATCTGTTTTAACCATGATTAGATTATGCTTGCTTTAATGGCGTTTTTACGACTAAACCATCTAATTTGTCAGTAACTGTAATTTGACAACCTAATCTGCTGAATCTATTTGGTTTAAAAGCCATATCAAGCATATCTTGTTCGGCGTTTTCTTTTTTTGGCAATTTGTCAAACCATTTATCATCAACATAAACATGACAGGTAGCGCAAGCGCAAGATCCTCCGCAATCAGCATCAATGCCTGGAATATTATTTTGTACAGCACCTTCCATCACAGTTAACTCTTTTGGTACCTCAACCACATGTGATTTTCCATTGTGTTCGATGTAAGTAATTTTTGCCATGGTTTGAATTATCTAGATATATGCTAAATAAAATAATGCAATAGATAAAATGATATGTTTTAATAGTTTGTTGGATTTTTTCTTATGGCAGCAAAATATCAAGAAATTTATCAAAGATCTATCAAGGATGCCAAAGGGTTTTGGGCTGAAGTAGCAAACGATGTGTTTTGGTACGAAAAACCCACAAAAATTCTAAATTCTGATAATCCTCCTTTCTACAAATGGTTTCAGGATGGAACTACAAACACTTGCTACAATGCAGTTGATCTGCATGTTAAAAATGGAAAGGGCAAAAAGATAGCTATTATCTACGATAGCCCAATCACAAATTCACAAAAAAAAATAACTTATGCTGAACTAAAAGATCAAGTTTCAATTTTTGCAGGTGCATTGACAAGTCAAGGCATAAAAAAAGGAGATAGAGTCATAATCTATATGCCTATGATTCCTGAGGCTGCAATTGCTATGCTTGGATGCGCAAGAATTGGCGCGATTCATTCTGTGGTTTTTGGTGGTTTTGCTGCAAATGAGCTTGCTAGCAGAATTGATGATTCTAAAGCAAAAATTATTTTATCTGCTTCTTGTGGTTATGAACCGGGACGAACTATAGAATATAAACCATTACTTAAAAAAGCAATTGAACTAGCAAAACACAAAGTAGAAAAAAGTATTATTTACCAGAGAAAAGATTTTAAAGTTGATTTAGATAAAAACGAAATTGATTGGAACGATGCAATAAAAGATGCAAAGCCTGTCGAGTGTGTTGAAATGAATGCCAATGACTATGCTTACATTCTTTATACTTCTGGAACAACAGGCGTTCCTAAAGGAATAGTCAGAGATATCGGTGGACACATCGTTGCACTAAAATGGACCATGAAAAATATTTATAACATTAATCCAGATGATGTCTGGTGGTCCGCGAGTGATATTGGGTGGATAGTAGGACATTCTTATATAGTTTATGGTCCCCTTTTTCATGGATGCACAACCGTATTATTTGAAGGAAAACCGGTTGGCACACCTGATGCTGGAGTGTTTTGGAGAATTATTTCTGAACATAAAGTAAAATCGCTTTTCACTGCTCCTACCGCATTTCGTGCTATTAAAAAAGAAGATCCTAATGGAAATTTTTTTAAAAAATATGATTTATCATCATTTGAAACTTTATTTCTTGCGGGCGAAAGAGCTGATCCAGATACATTAAAATGGGCAGAAGGTTTATTAAAAATTCCAGTAATTGACCACTGGTGGCAAACGGAAACGAGTTGGGCAATCAGTGCGAACTGTGCAGGTTTAGGACTTTCAAAAACTAAATATGGATCCGCATGCAAACCTGTTCCGGGTTACGATGTAAGAATATTAAAAAGTGACGGAAAAGAAGCTAAACCGAATGAAATGGGAGATGTGGTTGTTAAGCTCCCTCTTCCTCCAGGAACTTTTCCAAC
>ENA-OQTX01000082-OQTX01000082.1-marine-metagenome-genome-assembly--contig:-NODE-82-length-26969-cov-3.707831_pt1 | contig 26969 bp, 19 predicted proteins | sample MGYA00240992_ERZ505281 | MGnify/ENA primary metagenome ERZ505281 (study PRJEB26146, sample SAMN05422147) | marine metagenome | isolation source: South Atlantic Ocean | place: Atlantic Ocean:South Atlantic... | reverse complement strand
AACGCCGAGGCCGGCGTGAGCCACATGTTGTGCATCGGGGTGGATCTGGAAAGCTTTCCGGATGTGCAGGCACTGGCCGAGCAGCACGACCACGTGTTCGCCAGTGTCGGTGTGCATCCGCTGTACAAGGAATCCCGCGAGCCCCAGGTCCAGGAACTGGTTGAGAGGGCGACCCATCCCAAGGTAGTGGCGATCGGTGAGACCGGGCTGGATTATTTCTATGCCAAGGAGCAGCGGGACTGGCAGCAGCGCTATTTCGTTGCGCATATTCAGGCGGCCCGGGAGACGGGGTTGCCACTGGTCATCCATACCCGTGGCGCCAAGGACGATACGCTGGCGTTGCTGAGAGAGCATGGTCAGGGGCAGGTGCGCGGTGTGCTGCATTGCTTTACCGAAGACCTGGACATGGCGCAGCAGGCCATCGAACTGGGGTTCTATATTTCCATCTCGGGGATCATCACATTTCGCAATGCTGAAAGCCTGCGTGACACCGTCAAAGCCTTGCCGCTGGAGCGGCTGCTGATCGAAACCGATTCTCCCTGGCTGGCCCCGGTACCGTTCAGGGGCAAACCCAACGAGCCTCGCTATGTGGTTCAGGTGGCCGAGTGTGTGGCCGAGCTGAAAGGCATTTCCGTGGACGAACTGGCGCGGATTACCCGCGATAACTTCTTCACTCTCTTCAACAAGGCGCAACCATGAACCCGAATCTGATGCTGGGGCTGGCAGCGCTTGGCGGCGCGGTCTTTGCGGCATTGCTGGTGCTGTTGATGGAGCGTCGTCGCAGTGCTGCCCGGGAAGCGGAACTGGTAAGCCAGAAACAGGCCCTGTCCGAGCCCCTGGCCCAGGTGCCACTGCTGCGTGAGCAGCTGGAAACCAGTCAGCGCCGTTTGCAGGACAGTGAGTCCCGTCTGCAGCAGCTGGCCTCGGACAAGGCGCGACTGGAAGAACGGTTGGCCGGGCAGGAAGAGAAACTGACCTTTGCCGAAAAGAGCCGCGAACAGCTCAAGCAGGAATTCGAAAACCTGTCCGCGCGAATTTTCGAGCAGCGGGGCAAACAGCTGCAGGAGCAACAGCAGCAGGGCCTGGACGGCATGCTCAAGCCATTCCGTGAGCAGCTGGCAGACTTCCGCCGCCGGGTGGATCAGATCCACAGCGATGAAACCCGGGCCCAGGCCTCGTTGATTGAACAACTGAGCCAGTTGCGCAGCCTCAACCAGCAAATGCACGAGGACGCCCGTAACCTGACCGATGCCTTGAAAGGGCAGGTGAAGACCCAGGGGAACTGGGGGGAAATGATCCTTGAGCGGGTGCTGGAATCCTCCGGGCTGACCCGTGGGCGCGAGTATGAAACCCAGGTCACCCTGAAAGACGACAGTGGCCAGCGCCGTCTCCCCGATGCCATCGTTCATCTGCCCGAGAACAAGGATGTGGTGATCGATGCCAAGGTCTCTCTGGTGGCCTATGAGCGATTGTCATCAGCCTCCACCAGCGAAGAGCGGGAACAGGCCCTGCGAGATCATCTGATGTCCCTGCGCAGTCATATCAAGGGCCTGGATATCAAGGATTACAGCGGCCTGGAAGGTATTCGCAGCCTGGATTTCGTGCTGCTGTTCATTCCCATCGAGGGGGCCTTCATGGTGGCCATGGAGCAGGACTCCAGCCTCTACACCGATGCCTTTGCCCGCAATATCGTCCTGGTCAGCCCCACCACCTTGCTGGTCACGTTGCGGACTATCCAGAACATCTGGCGTTACGAATACCAGAATCGTAATGCCCTGGATATTGCCGACCGCGCCGGAAAAATCTGTGACCAGGTGTCCCTGGTAACGGAATCCCTGGACGACGTTGGCGACAAGCTTGCCAAGGCAACCTCCTCCTGGGAGCAGACCCGCAAGCGTCTTACCAGCGGTAATGGCAACCTGCTTCGCCAGGCCCATCAGTTGAAAGATCTGGGTGCCAAGGCGCGACGCAGCCTGCCGTCTCCGGAAGAGGACGATGACGCAGGCGTGCAAGACGACCGTACCGACTGACGGGTCAGTCGGACAATCCGGTGTGAAACTTGTAAAAGCTTGCATTCATATAAAGCGTTTTGCATTATAAAAATGTGCATTAAAAATAAATGCAAAATGACGCGATCTGTCGCTAAATGCGACAAAAATAGCCACAAAATGACTGGACTGGGTGGTCATTTTTAACGATCTTCTGGCACCTGGGTGCCATCGTTCTAATATCAGAACCAGGTCACAGGTATAAGGCAAATTCCTTAGTTAGTATCGGTTGCGTAACGAAACGCTAACTGAGGGTAATTTTATGTATCGTTTGATGGTCTCCTTGTTGCTGGGGGCAGGTCTGGTTCAGACGGTATCGGCGTTGGATGCCCAGCCCCGGGTGGTCGGGGGACAGGATGTCACACAGGTGCGGCCGTGGATGGCCGAGGTGGAAATCAGCCGGTCCGGCAATCCCGCTTACACGTCGACACTGTGTGGCGGCACCCTGATTGCCCCCCGCTGGGTGCTGACCGCAGCTCATTGTGTGGATAACGTGCAGGCAAACATGCTGTTTGTTTCCCTGGGCAGCGTGAACCGCAACACAGCTGCAACCCCCGAGCGGCTGGCGGTTACCGATCTGCAGCTGCATCCGGCCTACAATGCTGCCCAGTTCCATAATGATCTGGCCTTGCTCCAGTTGGCGTCTCCTAGCCGGTTTGCACCGCTGGATATGGCCAAGCCCCATATCGTTACCGGGCTTGCCGCAGGCAGCCACGATGAGGTTCTGGAGGTGCTGGGCTGGGGCTCCACCACGCCGGATGGCTATGCCCTGACAGACACCCTGCAAAAGGCGGATCTGGACTTCGTGCCACAGGACTATTGCGCCAGCCAGTGGAGTAGCCTGACCAATAATCAGATCTGCGCCGGTGAGATGAACCCAAAGGGCCAGAAACAGGATTCCTGTCGGGGTGACAGCGGCGGCCCGCTGGTTTATCACAACGAAGACCAGCAATGGTTGGTGGGCGTCACCAGCTATGGTCATGAAACCTGTGCCACCAATGGTGTGCCCGCGGTCTATACCCGTGTCGACCGCTACTTGCCCTGGCTGGAGGAAACCACCTCCGGTGGGCTGGTGGACCTGCAGGCCGAGGGCCTCAACGGTGATCAGTACCGCAACACGGGCAGTTCGGTGACCCTGTACCCGCGCATTGCCAACACCAGTACGCGCACGGATGCACGCAATGTGGGCCTGCGTATCGAGCACAAGCCCGGGCTGTCCGTATCGGTGCCGGGCCTGTCCTGCCGCACCTACACGGGTTATACCGATTGCCGCAACAGCCTGTTCCTGGCATTGGGGCAGAGCAGCGGCAGCTATGCCATGACCCTGAAGGCCTCCAGCCGCTGGGCCGATCAGGTACGGGTAAGTCCGATCAGTGATGCCTACGATTACTTCAGCCTGCGCAGTGAAGCGTTCAATCTGGTCTTCAGCAACGAGCCCAATGTGGTGCTTAGCCTGACCTCCAACCGGGGTAGCGACGGCCATGTGCGCGTCAGTGCCCAGGTTCGCAATGCGGCGACCCATGAGAGTGCTGCCCGGGTAAGAGTGAGTTTTGCATTACCCAGTGGTTGGCAGACCGTGCAGTTGCCGGAAAACTGCAGCGGCAGCCGCACAGTTCAGTGCGGACTGGGGGATTTGTCTGCGGGCCAGTCCGCGGCCCAGCAACTGGTGCTGTCGGGCCAGGGCTATGATGCCATGACTGTGCAGGTGTGGACCGATAACGGGGATTTTCCCACCGGCGATAGCAAGGCCTATACCCGCCCGGCGCAAGCCCGCAGTGCAAGCACGGCGCCCAGCACGGCGCCGGACAGTGGCGGTGGCGGCGGCGGTGGGGGTGGTAGCCTGTCGTTGCTGGCGCTGCTGGGGCTAGCCCTGGTTGCCGTTCGTCGGTTCTACCAATGACAGGTGCCGCTGGCGCTCCGGCGCCAGCGCGCCCTGGTTGCCTTTCCAGGGCACGGCATCCATTCCCCTGGGAATTTCCGTTAACTGGAAGGGGGCCTTGATGATCTCGAAGTAGGGGGAGTGGTCGAAATCGGCGGCGGTGATGGCCCGGGGCTGAAGCCGCAGCAGGCGGCTGCCGGCGCGATCTTCCTTGACCAGCGGCAGCACCGGGAATTGCACAAAGCTGAACGCATCGGCGACCACGGTGCCAGTCAGGGCCCGCACCAGCTCTCCGGCCCAGCGCCGGAAGATATTGAGGCGCCAACGCAGCGGCAGCCATCGCCACGGCATCAGGGTCAATAGTGCCAATGCCGCCCAGGACTGGCTCCCACCGGCGCCGATCCGGCTGATCGCATAGCGCAATACGTCCTGTGCCTCATTGTCACTGAGACCCTGGGCCCGGCAGACACGGATCTGCCGGCCTTCCAGGGCAGACAGCGGTTCCACAATCAGCCCCCGTTCCAGCCGCGCATCAATCACCAGCTGGGTATCCGGTTCGCAGGGGGTGTAGTCCGCCAGCAGCGCGCGCAAGGCCGGGTCTGCCACGTCATGAAGCCGGCCGATGTAAAGCACCGCCCGGGCAAAACGGCTGTCACCGATGACCTTGAAGGTACGGTCAACGTTGCTGTGGCCGGCTACCAGGAGAACGTCACAGGGTTTGATCACCGTACGCAGGCTGTCCAGGTCGGCACTGGGCTGGCCACTGAACGGCTCGTCCCGTTGCAGGCGACGGCAGATCCATTGGTAGAAGGCCAGTTGTCGACTCATGGTGACTCCGGGGATGAAAAGAAGCTCAGCAGCTTACAACAGGGCCAGGGCCCGGTCGATGACCGAATAGTCGGTATAGAAATGGGGTGAGAATCGTACTCCGCCGCCCCGTTCCGCACAGACCACACCGGCCTGGCGCAGACGCTGGAAGGTCTTTGCCGGCGTTTCCTCCGGCAAGCTGAAGGTGACAATGCCGGCCCGCCGCTGCGGTTCCGCAGGGCTGAGCAGAGTCGCGCCGCGCTCGCCCAGTCCGTCGATCAGTCGCTGCACCCGGTCCTGCAGGGCCGCGGCCACCTGGGCCATGCCTTCTTCCTCGAGCAGGGAAAGGGAGGCCTCCAGCGCATGGGCCCCCAGCATATTGGGGCTGCCGCATTCGAAACGGCGGGCATTATTGGCCACTTGCCAGTCGGAGGTGGTGTAATTCCCCGCATTGGCCACCATATGCCAGCCATGCTGGCGCAGGGTCAGCCGGTCTTGCACGTCCTGGCGGCAATAAAACAATGCCAGCCCCTCCGGGCCCAGCATCCACTTGTGACCATCCGCCACCACGAAATCTGCCTTCGACTGTTCCGCGGAGAAGGGCAGGGCTCCGAGGATCTGGATGGCATCCACACAGAACAGGATGTCCCGTTCCCGGCAGGCTGCGCCGATGGGCGCCATGTCCATCCGCAGACCGGTGCCATACTGCACGGCGGAGAGCGAGACCAGCCGTGTCCGGGGCCCCAGCGCATCGATGACCGCCTGTTCCGGCCGGGCCGTATCCAGGCCCACGGTAACCACCTCGACACCTTGATCCGCCAGCGCTTCCCAGGGAATACGGTTGGAAGGGAACTCCTGATCGCTGATCACGACCTGGTCACCGGCCTGCCAATCAATGCCCTGGGCAATCACTGATAAACCCTCGGAGGTATTTTTCAACAGGGCGATCTCGTCGGTGCTGACGCCGCCAATGAGCCAGGACAGACGTTCGCGCAGGCGTTGCTCCACTTTCAGCCACTGGGGGTAATCACGGGCACCGATCTCACAGTTCTGACGGGCGAATTCCGCCACCGCATGGCGGCTACGTGCGGGCCAGGGAGCCACCGCCGCATGGTTCAGGTAAAGCAGGTCTTCACGGTGGGGAAATTCCGGGTGAGCCATGATGCCTCCATGCTGGGCGAGTGTGTCATGACGCTATGCTAACCCCTGTGGTATTTCCATCAATACAAGCCTGTGTTTATAAAAAGGGAATACGTTAGAATTGCGGGAGTTAGGAGCCTCTGATCAGAGGTTTCTCAAACCGTCCTTACGTCTGGTATGACGGGTTCGAAGGAGAAATTGATGGGTGACCTGGAAAAAGCCACGCGCAAGGCGCAGGAATTTCGTCAACGGGAGCGACAGATTCTCGATGCAGCCCTTGAACTGTTTCTGGAAGAGGGCGAAGACCGTGTGACCGTGGAAATGATTGCCGACCGGGTCGGTATCGGCAAGGGCACCATCTACAAGCACTTCGAGACCAAGAACGAGATTTACCTGTTGCTGATGCTCCGTTATGAGGAGGACCTGGCTGAGGTGTTCCAGAGCATTTCCGGTGGCGACGACAAGGAGAGACTGGCGCGGGAGTATTTCCGTTTCCGGATCAGTGACCCCAAGCGCTACCAGTTGTTCGACCGCCTTGAGAACAAGGTGATCAAGGATCATGCCCTGCCGGAGCTGGTGGACAAGTTGCACCGCATTCGCGAAGCCAACTTTGCCCGCCTGACGGATATCGTCAAGGCGCGCATTGCCGAAGGCTCCCTGGAAGATGTGGACCCGATCTATCATATCTGCTCCGCCTGGGCGCTGGCCCACGGTGCGGTGGCGTTGATGGAATCCCCGTTCTACCAGAAGCTCATCGATGACAAGGACGACTTCCTGGATTTCCTGATCGAGATCGGCATCCGCATGGGCAACAAGGGCCAACGGGGGCCGCGATGAAACAGGCGGAAGAACTGCTGGCACTACTGGAGAAAGCGGACAAGGATGAAAGCGGCCTGCCGCCGGTGCACCAGTGGCAGCCGGAACGGCATGCGGATATCGACATGCGTATTGCCCGGGATGGCACCTGGTACTACCAGAATTCCCCCATCCAGCGTGAACGCATGGTGGCACTGTTTTCCACCATCTTGCTGCGCGAAGGTGATGATTACTTCCTGATCACCCCGGTGGAAAAACTGCGCATCCAGGTGGACGATGCCCCCTTTGTGGCGGTGGAAGTGCAGCGCGTGGAAGAGGGCGGGGTCAACAAACTGGTCTTCACCACCAATGTGGGCAGCCACGTGGTCGCCGGCGATAACCATCCCCTGCGCGTGGAAACCGACCCGCAAACCGGCGAACCGTCACCGTATCTGCTGGTCCGGGAAAACCTGGAAGCCCTGATCGGACGGTCCGCGTTCTATCAGCTGGTGGACTGGGCGGTTGAGGAAAACGGGAAGCTGTTTGTGGAGAGCAACGGTCGGCGATTTGAGTTGGGCAGCTTAGGGTAATTAATAGTTAATAATGAATAATTAATAGCTGCGCGATAAGTGTGTCGTCGTAACAGAAACGCATGAGGCCGCGCCCAGGATATGGGCGCGGCCTCATGCGTTGCACACAAGATAACCCGGTATCGCGCGTTATTAATTATTCATTATTAATTATCTCGTCGCGACGCTAATCAACAACAACACCCCCAGCACAATACTGATTCCTTTCCAGATGCGCAGTTGCCGGATGTCGTTGTCGATGACCGGTTTGCGGCTGCGTACCGGGCGGCGCAGGGCGTCGCGGAATTCGGCGGCATCGGTGAAGCGTTGTTTGGGTTGGTGTTGCAGGGCGATCTGCAGCACGTTGTTGATCCACAGGGGCACGAAGGCGTTGTGGCCCTGCAGGGGCGGAAGGGGTCGATGGGCGGACTTTTCGTAGCGGCCCTGCCAGGGCAGCGATCCGGTGAGCATTTCATGAATGATCACCGCAACGGAAAACAGATCGCTCTGTTCGCTGGGGGCGACGCCATCCAGCAGTTCCGGAGCGCTGTAATCCCGAGTGCCAAGGGGAATGCCGGCATTGTGTTGCTCCATGCCACGACAATGACAACTCCCGAAATCCACGATGCGAACCAGCCCGCGGGTATCCACCATGATGTTGTCCGGCTTCAGGTCGCCATGGATTACATCGGCCCGGTGCAGGGCGCGGACCCCGTTGAGCAACTGGTCCGCCAGATACAGTTTTTCTTCCACGGCCACATCCGGATGTTCCTTTAGCCACTGCTGCAGGGTGACGCCGTCAATGAACTCCAGATGCTGATACAGGCAGCTGGGGTTGTCCGGCAGCGGCAGGGTGTGCAGCAGGTGGGCATTGCGCAGTCGCTGGCCCACCCAGCCTTCCATGACAAAGCGCTCCAGCGCATCCCGGTCATCTTCCAGGTTCACTGATGGCGTCTTCAGTACCGAGGGTTTGCCACTGTCATCCTCCACCAGATACAGATGGCTGCGCACACTGGCGTAAAGCTCCCGCTTCACGGTGAAACCGTCCAGGCGGATACCCGGGCTTAACGGGGGCGGCAACGGCAGGCTGCCGCGCTGGCGCAGGGCTTCGTCGGCGCTGGCGTCCGGCAGGCCATCCACCTGCAGTACCTGACAGCTCAGGTTGTCATCACTGCCACTGGCCAGGGCGGCTTCCACCAGGCTGCGGGCGGCCACCTCCGGCTGGCCACTGGCGCGGACGATGCCCTGCATGCGGGAACGGGACAGGAAACCGTGGACCCCATCACTGGTCAGCAGGAACACATCGCCCACCTGCAAGTCGCTGCTGCTGTAGTCCACATCCAGGCGGGTATCGCCGCCCATCACCCGCGTAAGCACCTGACGGTTGTCACCGATGATACGGCTGTGGTCACGGGTCAGGCATTCCAGTCGCTCATTACGCAGCCGCCAGATGCGGGAATCCCCCACCTGAAACAGATGCGCCGTGCGTGAGCGAAGGATCAGCAATGACAGGGTGCAAAGGTGGCTCTCGCCGGCCAGTGTCTGACGGCAGAGCCAGCGATTGAGCGCTTCCAGCACCCGCTGTGCAGAGCGTGGCACACTCCACAGCGCTGGCGTTGCGTAGTAATCATTGATGAATCCCAGTACGCAGGACTCCGCCGCCTCCCGGGCGGCACCGGCACTGGACAGGCCATCGGCCAGGGCGGCCACAATACCCTTGGTACGTAACAGTGGGCCCTCGGGAATCTGCATGGCCAGGGCATCCTGGTTATGCAGCTTGGGCCCCGGATCGCTGTATTGGCCGATGCGAACCTGCGGGTGCAGGTCCGGTTCGACGGCGGCTTCCGGGGCGGTAGCGGTGGCGCTGGCTACATCCATGATCAAAACTCCTGTGTATGACGTGGCGGAGAGACTCAGCCCACCTCAATAAGCTGAACGTCGCCTTTTTCGTCGATTTCCGCAATATGCCCCTTGGGTTCATCCAGAAACTGCACGGCGGCCAGGGCCACGGCCGCGCTGGCGGCAATCACCAGGAAGAAGGTGGACGGATCCACAAAGGTCAGCACGGTCAGGAAGATCACGGCGCCGGCATTGCCGTAGGCTCCCACCATACCGGCGATCTGACCGGTAAGGCGGCGCTTGATCAGCGGCACGGTGGCAAACACGGCCCCCTCGCCAGCCTGCACAAAGAAGGAACAGCACATGGTCGCAATCACCGCCAGGGCAATGGGCCAGCTGCTGCCGATCTGGCTCATCAACCCATAGCCGACCATCAGCCCGCAGAGCAGAATGGCCAGGGATTTCTTGCGCCCGAACTTGTCGGAGACCCAGCCGCCACCGGGACGAGCGACCAGGTTCATAAAGGCATAGCCGGAGGCCAGCAGACCGGCGGTGACCGCGCTCAGGCTGAAGGTATCGGTAAAGAACAGCGGCAGCATGGACACCACTGCCAACTCGGAGCCAAAGGTCACCATGTAGGCCAGATCCAGAATCGCCACTTGCTTGAAACTGTAGCGGTCGTGTTCAGGAACCCCTTCCTTGAGGTGATCACGGTTGACCCGCCAGGCCTGACCGAGCTGTATCACGGCCAGGCTGATAATCAGTGCTGCCAACAGTAACTGGGTGGTCTGGCCAAACAGATTCAGGTTGGTGGGGCCCAGGCGCCAGACGATGACGAGCAGGGCAATGTACAGCGGCAGGCTCATGGCCAGATAAAAGAACAGGTCCTTCTTGCTGCTCACTTCCAGGGCGCTGGCTTTCTTCGGTTTGAAGTAGGACGCCCCCTGGGGCGTGTTGCGTGCCCGCCACAGGAAAAAGATGCCATAGAGGAAGGCCACGGCACCGGTGGTGGCAATGGCCCAGCGCCAGCCGTTTTCGCCGCCATAGAGGAGAGCCAGGGAAGGCAGGGTAATCGCCGCGGCCGCGGAGCCGAAGTTGCCCCAGCCCCCATAAACGCCTTCCGCGAGGCCCACTTCACGGGCCGGAAACCACTCGCTGATCAGGCGGATGCCCACCACGAAGCCGGCCCCCACAAACCCCATCAGCAGACGGGTGACCGCCAGCTGTTCATAGCTGGTGGAAAGCGCGAAGGCCCAGCAGGGGAGCGCGGCCAGCATCAGCAGTGAGCCAAACACCAGTCGGGGACCGAAGCGGTCCACCAGTGAGCCGATGATCACCCGTGCAGGAATGGTCAGCGCCACGTTAAGTATCAACAACGCCTTTATCTGGTCCGGGCTCAAATCGAAGGCTTCCCGAAGGTGCCCCATTAATGGCGCATGGGAAAACCAGACAACAAAGGTAATAAAGAACGCCAACCAGCTCAGGTGCAACAGGCGGATACGCGGCGCGGACAGGTTCAACAGATTCAGCTTTTGATCGCTCATGACTTCTCCATGCATGGGCGGTTAACGACGGGCTGATCTGAGCAACTCCTGTGCCACCTTGGTAAGTGACTGTTTTCAATAAAATAAAATGAAATATAGCCGCAATCAGACAATCCCTGTGCGCAAATGCGGAGCGTTTTTGTGCCATGGCGGTGCACGGAAAAATGCATTTTTCTCGTGCATGAACGCATTAAAAGAAAGCAGTTTTTTTGGATTTATTGCCAGAAAAACCCAATAAATCTATTGGAAACATGGGGTTATCAAGTTGGCACAGGGCTTGCTCAGTGGTGAGTGTCAGTCATGCACCGCGAGGGTGAGCCTTATGGCAAAGCAACAACTTCTACTTATTGGCCACGGCATGGTGGGTCAACGTTATCTGGAGTCCCTGGTAGCCCAGGGTGGCCGCGAGCACTTCGACATTACCGTATTGTGCGCGGAGCCACTGCCGGCCTATGACCGCGTGGGACTAACCGGCTATTTCTCAGGCAAGACTGCCGATGACCTGTCGCTGGTGCCGGAAGGTTTCTTTGATCAGCACAACATCACGCTGAAGCTCAATACCAAGGCGGACGTCATTGATCGTGTCGCGCGTACGGTGACCACCCATACCGGCGAGACACTGAGTTACGACAAGTTGGTGCTGGCTACCGGTTCCTATCCGTTTGTGCCGCCGATTCCCGGTAACGACCGGGACAACTGTTTCGTCTACCGCACCATTGAGGATCTGGATGCCATTATCGCCGCCAGTAAGGATGGCAAGGTCGGCACGGTGGTGGGGGGTGGCCTGCTGGGTCTGGAAGCGGCAAAAGCCCTTCATGATCTGGGTCTGCAAACCCATGTGGTGGAGTTCGCGCCGCGCCTGATGGCCGTGCAGGTGGACGACTTTGGGGGTGGCCTGCTCAGGGACAAGATCCAGGAGCTGGGTGTTACTGTGCACACCAACACCGGCACCCGGGATATTGTCGACGGGGAAAGCTGCAAACATCGAATGAATTTCGGTGAAGACAGACATCTGGAAACCGATGTCATTGTGTTCTCTGCCGGGATTCGTCCCCAGGACGAACTGGGTCGCGCCTGTGAACTGGAAATCGGCGAGCGAGGCGGGATTGTGGTGAACAACCACTGTGTCACCTCCGATGACAACATCTATGCCATTGGTGAGGTGGCGCTGTGGGAAGGGCGCATCTTCGGCCTGGTGGCACCGGGTTACCAGATGGCGGAGATCGCGGCCGAACATCTGATGGGCAAGCAGGAAAAACAGTTCCTCGGTGCGGACATGAGCACCAAGTTGAAACTGATGGGCGTGGATGTGGCGTCCATTGGTGATGCCCATGGCAATACCCCCGGTTCGCGCAGCACCGTGTTCATGGATCAGACCGCCGGCATCTACAAGAAGGCGGTGATCAGTGAGTGCGGCAAGAAACTGCTCGGTGCGGTACTGGTGGGGGATGCCAACGACTACGGTAACCTGTTGCAGCTTTGTCTGAATGAGATGGATCTGCCCGGTGACCCTGCCGCCCTGGTGGCGCCGGTCTCTGATGGTGCGCCGTTGCTGGGGGCCGATGCCCTGCCTGACAGCGCCCAGATCTGTTCCTGTAACAACGTCTCCAAAGGTGATCTGTGCGCGGCCATTGATGGCGGTGCCATGACCGTTGGCGACCTGAAATCCTGCACCAAGGCCTCCGCCACCTGTGGCGGTTGTTCGGCACTGGTGAAACAGGTACTGGACAGCGAACTGGAAAAACGCGGTGTGGAAGTGAACAACCACCTGTGCGAACACTTCCCGTATTCCCGTCAGGAAATCTATCACCTGGTGCGAGTCGGTCAGATCACCACCTTTGACGAACTGTTGGAAAAACACGGTAGCGGTGACGGCTGTGACATCTGTAAACCCACGGTCGCCTCGGTGTTGGCGTCCTGCTGGAACGACTACGTCTTGAAGAAGCCCCACGCGGGCCTGCAGGACACCAACGACTACTTCCTGGGCAACCTGCAGCGCGACGGTACCTATTCCGTGGTACCCCGTGTGGCCGGCGGCGAAATTACGCCGGACAAGCTGATCGTGCTCGGTGAAGTGGCCAAGAAATACGACCTCTACACCAAGATCACCGGTGGCCAGCGGGTGGATCTGTTTGGTGCCCGCGTGGAGCAGTTGCCGGATATCTGGCGCACCCTGGTGGATGCCGGCTTTGAAACCGGCCACGCCTACGGCAAGTCCCTGCGTACCGTGAAATCCTGTGTCGGCTCCACCTGGTGCCGCTATGGGGTGAAGGATTCGGTCGGTACCGCTATCCAGGTGGAAGAGCGTTACAAGGGCCTGCGCAGTCCCCACAAGATCAAGATGGCGGTCAGTGGCTGTACCCGCGAATGTGCCGAAGCGCAAAGCAAGGATGTGGGGGTGATCGCCACCGAGAAAGGCTGGAACCTGTATGTGTGCGGCAACGGCGGCATGCGCCCGCGCCATGCGGACCTGTTCGCGTCCGATCTCTCCGACGAAGCACTGATCAAGACCATCGACCGCTTCCTGATGTTCTACATCAAGACTGCCGATCGCCTGCAGCGCACCAGTGTATGGCTGGAAAACCTGGAAGGGGGCCTGGATTACCTGAAGCAGGTGATTCTGGAGGACTCCCTGGGTATCGGTTCCGAGCTGGAAGCGGAAATGGCACACGTGATCGACACCTACCAGTGTGAGTGGAAGACCACCATCGAAAACGATGAAGCGCTGAAACGTTTCAAACATTTCGTTAACGATGACAGTGCCGATGACAATCTGAAATACGTGCGTGAGCGGGGTCAGCGTCGTCCGGCCTATGAGCATGAACGTATCGAACTGGTCCAGGAGGCATGAGCATGAACAGTTCTGTAGCCGTGCAGTGGCAAACCGTCTGCAAGCTTGATGATGTACTGCCGGGCACCGGGGTGGGCGTCCGTCTGCCCGGGCGCCAGGCCGCCCTGTTCCGCACCCGCGATGGCAATCTCTACGCTCTGGATAATCGCGACCCGTTCAGCCAGGCCAATGTGCTGAGCCGGGGGATCCTTGGCTCCCTGGGCGACAAGCGCGTGGTGGCATCGCCAATCTACAAGCAGCATTTCGACCTGGAAACCGGTCAGTGTCTGGAAGACGAGGAAGTCTCCCTCACGGTCTATCCGGTTCAGGTGGAAGGGGACGTGATCAAGCTGGCCATCCCGGCCTGAACAGTACGAGGGCGATGCGGTAATGAAGCGACTGGTAGTCATCGGTAACGGCATGGCGGCGTGCCGCCTGCTGGAGGAGCTCACTGGCCTGGCACCGGATCTGTATCAGATCACGGTGGTGGGGGAAGAGCCCTTTGCCGGTTACAACCGGGTCATGCTGTCCCCCTTGCTGGGGGGCGGTACGGACGAGCAGACCATTACCACCTATCCCCACCAGTGGTATCGCGACCGGGATATTCGCCTTATCACCGGCTCGTCGGTGGTACAGATTCATCGCCATCGGCGACAGGTGATCACCGCTGCGGGACACAGACTCGATTATGATCGCCTGGTGCTGGCCACCGGGGCGGCACCGCGCCAGTTGCCGGTGGACGGTGTGGACCTGAAAGGCGTCATGAGCTTTCGTGATCTGCATGACGTCAGAACACTATTGTCCCTGCCCCCTGGCCGGGTGGTGGTGGTGGGCGGCGGTTTTTTGGGCCTGGAGGCGGCGGATGCCCTGGTGAAACAGGGGCACGATGTGACGCTGGTACACAGCCGTGGTCATCTGCTTAACCAGCAACTGGATGAGGCGGCAGGCCATCGCCTGCAACAGGATCTGGAAGCCCGGGGGCTGAAGTTTGTCATGAAGGCCCGTACGCAAACCATCGAAGACAACGGGCGGGGCGCTGTGGCCGCCGTTCAGCTGGGCGATGGCCAACGCCTGCCTGCGGATTATGTGGTCCAGGCGGTGGGGATCGTGCCCCGTATGGCACTGGCCGAACAGGCCGGTCTGACCGTGAACCAGGGGATTCGCGTCGACGATACCCTGCAAACGTTCGACCCGGCCATTTATGCCATCGGCGAATGCGTGGAGCATCGCCAGCGTACCTTCGGTCTGGTAGCGCCCCTGTATGAACAGGCGGCGGTCTGTGCCAGCCATCTGGCCGAGCTGGGTCACCGTCGTTATCTGTATGCAGATAGCGCCACCCGGCTGAAGATTTCCGGCATCGATCTGGTCTCCTTCGGGGATTTCTCCGGAGAGGGTGACACCCTGCAGCTGAGTTTGCCTGGCAGTTATTGCCGCCTGCAGCTTTGCGACAATCGCATCACCGGCATGGTGTTGTATGGCAGCGTGGCCGAAGCCCCTTTCTATGAAAGCCTGTGGCGGAACCGCACGGATATCAGTGCGGTGCGTTCCAGCCTGCTGTTGGGGGAAGCCTTCTGCAATCTTCCAGCCCCTGGCGACGATAACCAGGAGAACCTTGCCGCATGAGTATTTGCACTACCTGTCCTTACTGCGGCGTGGGCTGCGGCATCAAAACCGATGGCGTTACCCTGCAGGGTGACATGCAGCACCCGGCCAATGCCGGTCGCCTGTGTGTAAAAGGCTCTTCGGTACTGGAAACCCTGGGCGATCAGGATCGTCTGTTGCAGCCGCAGGTCAACGGGGAGGGCGTCTCCTGGGATCGCGCCCTGGATGAAGTGGCCGAACGTTTTCGCCGTATCGTCGAAGAACACGGTCCGGATGCCGTGGCCTTCTATGTGTCTGGCCAGTTGCTCACCGAAGACTATTACGTGGCCAACAAACTCATGAAAGGGTTTATTGGCAGCGCCAACATCGATACCAACTCCCGCCTCTGCATGAGCAGTGCGGTGGTTGCCCACAAGCGGGCTTTTGGCGAAGACGTGGTGCCCGGTTGTTACGAGGATCTGGAGCTGGCGGACCTGGTGATTCTCACCGGCTCCAATACCGCCTGGGCGCACCCCATCGTGTACCAGCGCATCGCTGCCGCCAAACAGGCGCGGCCGCACATGAAAGTGGTGGTGATCGACCCCCGCCGGACGGCCACCTGTGATCTGGCCGATCTGCACCTGGCCATTCGTCCCGGCCAGGATGTGCCGCTTTTCAACGGTCTGCTCACCTGGCTGGATGATCACAATGGCCTGGACCGCGACTATATCCATGCCCACACCGAGGGGTTCGCGGCTACGCTGGCCACAGCACGGGAACAGGGCAATGATTGGGCTACCCTGGCCGAGCAGCTGGGGGTCAGCCAGGAGGACCTGACCACTTTTTATGACTGGTTTGCCGCCTGCGACCGGACGGTTACCGTGTTTTCCCAGGGCGTCAATCAGGCCCGCAACGGCTCAGATCAGGGGAACGCCATCATTAACGCCCACCTGGCCACCGGCCGGGTGGGCAAGCCCGGCGCCAGTCCGTTTTCCATCACCGGCCAGCCCAATGCCATGGGCGGTCGCGAAGTGGGGGGGTTGGCAAACCAGCTTGCCGTGCACCTGGATATTGATAACCCGGAACACCACGCAGCCGTGGCCAATTTCTGGCAGACCGACACCCTGGCCACTGAAAACGGCCTCACTGCGGTGGACCTGTTCAATGCGGTGGAAAGCGGTCAGGTGAAAGCGGTGTGGATCATGGCCACCAACCCGGTGGATTCCCTGCCGGAAGCGGATCGGGTGCGCCATGCACTGATGGCCTGTGACACCGTGGTGGTCTCCGACTGCGTGGCCAGCGGCGACACCCTGGCTTGCGCCGATATTCGCCTGCCCGCCCTGGGCTGGGGGGAGAAATCCGGCATGGTGACCAACTCCGAGCGGTGCGTGTCACGGCAGCGTCCGTTTGTGAAAGCCCCGGGTGATGCCAGGGCGGACTGGTGGATTATCAGCGAAGTGGCCCGGCGCATGGGCTACAGATCCGCGTTTCCCTACCAGCACGAACATCAGATTTTTGCCGAGTACTCGGCGCTCACCGCCTTGGCGGGCAGATTTGGCAAGCGGCTGGATATGACTGCTGCCGCGGAGCTGAGCGCCGACCAGTATGAGCAATGGCAGCCACAACAGTGGCCCTTGCAAGGGGAGCCTCGCTGCTTTGGCGACGGACACTTTGCCACGCCGACTGGCCGTGGCCGTTTCGTTGTCTGCGAGAACCCCAAGGTGCATCAGATTGGTGATGCCTTTCCGGTCATTCTCAACAGCGGCCGTATTCGCGATCAGTGGCACACCATGACTCGCACCGGCCGCGCCGGGCGTTTGTTTGCCCACCTGAGCGAACCGTTTGCGGCGTTGCATCCCAACGATATTGAACGTTACCGGCTCAAGGAAGGCGGCTTTGTACGCCTTGCCAGCAAGGTCGGTGACGCCCTGGTGCGGGTCACCAGCGATGCCGGGCAACGCCCCGGCACCGCCTTCATGCCCATGCACTGGACCGATCAGTTTTCTCGCCGTGCCCGGGTGGATGCCCTGGTACCGGCACGTCTGGATCCGCATTCCGGCCAGCCGGCGTTCAAGCATACGCCGGTCAACGTCAGCGACTGGCAACCCCGCTGGCATGGCTGGTTGTTCACGGCGGCGCCCCCTCCCGCCGTGGAGTACTGGGCCCGAGTTCCCGTCGATGCATTTTTGCAGGCGGGCCAGGTACAGCGCTATCGGCTGGCCGGCGATGCGGACCTAACCGAACAACAGCTGCACGACTGGCTTCCCGACGCCGCTCAGTGGCTGGCACTCAACGACCCTGCCACCGGACACTTCCGGCGTGCCGCCCTGGACAGTGAGGGCCGATTGCTGGCCTGGCTTGCCATCGGCGACGCCCTGCCATTGTGCGATGTGGAATGGCTGGCCAACTGTTTCGCTGACGAGGCAGACACCCCGCACCTGGCGCTGCTTGCCGGCCAACCGGTGGATGCCGGCCCTGACCTGGGACCCGTGATCTGCAGCTGTTTCCAGGTGCGCGAGAAAACCATCCAGGCTGCAGTGGAAGAGGGCGCAGACAGCGTGGAAGCCATCGGCAAAGGCTGCCAGGCCGGCACCAACTGCGGCTCCTGCATCCCGGAACTGCGCGGCCTGCTGGAAAGCTGCAGCGTTTGATGGAGGGGCGAGTTGCGTGGTACGAAATACGAGTTTCGAAAATCAAAACCGTGAAATAACAGAGCGGGTAGCTTTTCGCTTTTCGTAACTCGCTCCTCGTAACTCGCCACTGTCTTTCCCCGGTTAACCCACCCTACACATTGGCCACCGATCTTTTGTAGGAGCTATGCTTGCATGGCGAAAACACGGCGCTTTCCAGCAGCCTTTCAGGGCGACGAGTCTCTCTTCGCCATGCAAGCATAGCTCCTACAACAAAAATAAAAATTGAAGGCGGTGCAGATCTGTTTCGCACGTTTCTACATTTCCCGCTTTCCTGTCACCTTGCCCGTATCACGATCAGCGCTTAGTCTCGAAGCAACGGTTTCGATGCGGCGCAAGCCATGAAGAACAACAAAAAACATTATCCAGCACTGAGCTGGCAGGGCAGGGCCATCAATGTGGTGGCCAGGAATATGGTCAAGCCGGTAATCAGCCGGCTGAAATTCTCCCGCCGTTTCATGAAATTTTCCCAACTGGGATTCGATGCGGTCACGCTGGCGTTGCCGGTACCGTCCGACGTGCATATTGCCCGGGCACAAGTGGGGGGTGTGCCCGGGGAATGGTTGATCACCGGGCGGCGGGTGCGCAGTAACCGGGTGGTGTTGTACTTCCACGGCGGCGCCTATTTTTTCGGGTCGCCCCGTTCCCATAGCGCCGTCACCTGGCGGCTCAGCCATTACTGTCGTGCCAAGGTCCTGGCATTGGATTACCGGCAACCACCGGACTGGGCGTATCCGGCTCCCCTGGAAGATGCGGTGCGCGCATACAAGGCGTTACTGGACAGTGGTTACAGCAGTGAACATATCGTTTTTGCCGGCGATTCCGCCGGCGGTAACCTGGCACTGGTCACCCTGCTGCGGTTACGGGAACTGAAACTGCCGTTGCCCTCCTCAGCGGTATTGATCAGCCCATGGGGCGGTCTGACCTGTTCCGGTGATAGCCTCCAGGACAATGCGGACAAGGAGCCACTGATTCCCCTGGGTGCCCTGAACTTCGTCTCCGCCTCCTACAGCCGTGGCTACGACGCGGCATCCCCCATGCTGTCGCCGGTGTTTGCCGACTTCACCGGTCTGCCGCCGTTGCTGGTACAGGTGGGCAGTACCGAGCTGCTCTACAGTGATGCGATCCGTATTGCCGGGCAGGCAGAAAAGGCTGGCGTGGATTGCCAATTGCAGGTCTGGGAACGTATGCCCCATGTGTTTCATGCCCTGGCCGCCTGGCTCCCCGAGGCCGGCCTGGCGTTGCAGGAAATCGGGGCCTTTGTGCATGGCCATCTCAACGATCGTGATCGAGACAGTCATGTCCGCGCGCGGGCAACGGTGGTCGGCAGGCTGGATTCCGCAGGCAAAGTGTAAATTGTTATCAAAAGTAGCCCTGACCTGAGTTCAGACACGGTTCCGTAACGCTGGCTACGCTTGATTACAGTTGGCCAACTTCCTTGCTCTACAGCAGATTGCACATCCCTTCCATAGTCGCTGATGCCAGCTTCCGTTCGGAAGCCATAACGACGACAAAGTACGATGGAGGGGTTCATCTTGGCTAATCAACTAAAACTTCTGGGAGGCAGTAGCGCCCTTGCGGCTCTGCTGACGGCCTGTGGCGGTGGGGGTAGCAGTTCTACGCCTGCCGACTCTGGTCCGGCGGCCCGTGCCCTGCCTCCAGAAATCGCAGAGATCATCGACGATCAGAACGAGCTTACCGATGCTCTGTGTCCCGGCGCGTCCGGTGATGCAGGAGAGGGGGGAGCTGTAGACCCGGAAGCCTGTCTGGATGAAAGCGAGGAGGCTGCCGAGGAAGATACCGGCTATGAGCTGTCTCTGAATCCAGTGGTACAGCAATTTTGCCCGGAAGCGGCGGAGGTGTTCGATGCCACGCTGACCTTCAACGGCGAAATGCTGGATCAGGATTTCCTTTACGATACCGACACCTCCTTTGACGGTTCTGCCACCTTCCCGGCAGCCTGTCTGCAGGAAGCGGCCGGTAATTTCCAGAACATCGGTGACATGATCGGCGGCTCCAACCCGCTTACCGATCAGCTGTGCCCGGAAGAAGCCGCAAGCGATGACTTCGATCCTGCCAGCTGTTTCGCAGAAGCGGCCGGCCAGGGCGGGCTGCCCGGTGGCGGCGGTGGCGAAATGCCTGGTGCTGACCAGTTGTTCGCCCAGCTGTGCCCGGAAACCGGCGAACAGGAACTGGGACCGCAAACGCCCATCGACTGTCTGAACGAAGCCAGCCGTGCCTACATCGAAATCTATGACATGCTCACCGCCAGCAATGCGCTGACCGAGCAGATCTGTCCCATGGATAATGCGGATGGCCGTATCGACCCTCCCCAGTGTTTCACCGAAGCACTGCTCGGCCTGGGCAATATCCCCGGCGGCGGTGATGGCGGAGACGGCGGCGACGGTGGCAGCAATCCGTTCGCTCCGGCCCTTGAACAGTTCTGCCCGGAAACCGCGATGGCAGACCTGGGTCCGTCCACACCGATTGACTGTCTGGCAGAAGCGGGCAGCAACTTCCAGGACGTTCAGGACCTGCTGCTGGGTTCCAACCCGCTGACCGAGCAACTGTGCCCGGACGCGGCCGCCAACAGCCCGATCGATCCCGCTGCCTGCTTCACGGAAGCGGCCGGTGGTCTTGCCCCGGGTGGTGGTGGCCTGCCGGGTGCCGATGGCAACCCGCTGCAGCCGGTACTGGCGCAATTCTGCCCGGAAACCTCCGAAGCCGACCTGGGCCCGACCACGCCGCTGGACTGTCTGACCGAAGCTGGCGGTAATTTCAGCGACGTTCAGGATCTGCTGCTGGGCTCCAACCCGCTGACCGAGCAGCTGTGCCCGGAAGCGGCGGCGAACAACCCGATTGATCCGGCCGCCTGCTTTGAAGAAGCTGCCGGTGGCTTTGCCCCGGGTGGCGGTGGCCTGCCGGGTGCTGATGGCAACCCGCTGCAGCCGGTACTGGCGCAGTTCTGCCCGGACACTTCCGAAGCCGACCTGGGTCCGACTACCCCCATCGACTGTCTGACCGAAGCCGGTGGTAACTTCGAAGACGTGCAGGACCTGCTGCTGGGCTCCAACCCGCTGACCGAGCAACTGTGCCCGGAAGCCGCGGCGAACAGCCCGATTGATCCGGCGGCCTGCTTTATGGAAGCGGCCAGTGGATTCAATCCGGGCGGCGGTGGCCTGCCGGGTGCCGATGGCAACCCGCTGGCGCCGGCACTGGAGCAGTTCTGCCCCAATACCGCTGAGGCGGATCTGGGTCCGACCACGCCGATCGACTGTCTGACCGAAGCCGGTAACAACTTCGGCAACGTGGAGGAGCTGCTGCTGGGTTCCAACCCGCTGACCGAAGCCCTGTGCCCGGAAACCTCTGCCAATGCACCGATTGATCCGGCGGCCTGCTTCATGGAAGCGGCCGGTGGTGGTCTGCCCGGTGGTGGCGGTGGAGATAACCCGCTGGCGCCGTTGCTGGAGCAGTTCTGTCCGGAAACCGCTGCCGGTGGTGTGGGTCCCACCACGCCCACCGACTGCCTGAGCGAAGCCGGCGCTGGCCTGGCTGCCCTGGAAGAGCTGTTGGGCCCGCTGACTGAGCCGAACCCGCTCACCGACCAGGTATGCCCGGACACGTCCGGAACCGGTACCGTGGATCCGGCCGACTGCTTTATCGAGTCCCTGGACAGAGTCGAGCTGCTCAACTCTGAACAAATCGGTCTGCTGCCCGGTTGTCCGCTGCTGAGTGCCTTCAACGATGAAGGTAATCTGTCGCTGACCCTGGGTCTGGCCTGTCTGGCGAATCAGGAAACGGGGGAGGGCATCTCTCTGGAATCCGGTAACGCCCTGACGGATCTGTTCGACAGCCTGCTGGGTGGCTTGCTCTAAGCTCTCTCGGTAAAGCAACAAAAAAGCCCGGCCTTTGCGCCGGGCTTTTTTATGGTCCGTTCCTTGTAGGAGCGCCTCTCGAGGCGCGAATGACGTTAGAAGCGAGTAACGAGGTTCGAGTTTCGAAAAGGGTTTCGCTCCTCGTGACTCGCACCTCGAAACTTTACTCTTTCGCGCCTCGAGAGGCGCTCCTACAATGGATCAAAACCCGGACACAAAAAAGCCGCCATTAAGGCGGCTTCTTCGTATCAGCCAGCGATCAGCTGTTGCGCTTGGGCAGCACGTCGCGGAGCTTGTCGGCCATCTCGCGAATGGCTTTCTCGGTGGTGTCCCAGGCGATACAGCCATCGGTGATGGACACGCCGTATTCCAGATCTTCCAGCTTTTCCGGAATCTTCTGGTTACCGAACTTCAGATGCGATTCCACCATCAAGCCAACAATGGACTGGTTGCCTTCCAGAATCTGGTTGGCAATGTTCTCCATGACCAGCGGCTGCAGGCTCGGGTCCTTGTTGGAGTTGGAGTGGGAGCAATCCACCATGATGTTGGTGGACACACCGGCTTTCTCCAGGGCCTGCTCGGCCAGGGCCACAGACACCGAATCGTAGTTGGGCTTGCCGCCGCCGCCACGCAGTACCACGTGGCCGTACTGGTTGCCCTTGGTGGTGGTCAGCGCCACACGGCCTTCCGGGTCGATACCCAGGAAACGGTGCGGGTGCTTGACGCTGAGCATGGCGTTCACCGCCACATCCAGGCTGCCGTCGGTGCCGTTCTTGAAGCCCACCGGGCTGGACAGACCGGAGGACATTTCCCGGTGGGTCTGGCTTTCGGTGGTGCGGGCGCCGATGGCGTTCCAGGCAATCAGATCCTGCAGATACTGCGGGGTGGTGGGGTCCAGCGCCTCGGTAGCAGAGGGCAGGCCCAGCTCGGCCACATCCAGCAGCAGCTTGCGGGCAATGTGCAGGCCGTCCTGCACCTTGAAGGAATCGTTCATGTAGGGGTCGTTGATCAGCCCCTTCCAGCCCACGGTGGTGCGGGGCTTTTCAAAATAGACGCGCAGCACCAGGTAGATGGTGTCCTTCACTTCCTCGGCCAGGGCCTTCAGCTTCTGTGCGTACTCCATGGCCGCCTTGGTGTCATGGATAGAGCAGGGGCCAATCACCACGAACAGACGGTGGTCCTTGCGGTCGAGAATATTGCGAATCGTCTCGCGGCCTTCGATCACGGTCTGGCGGGCATTGTCGGAAAGCGGCAGCTCTTCCTTCAGCGCATTGGGGGTGATCAGCAGTTCCTGCGAGGCGATATTGAGATCGTCTACCTGTTTATCGGTCATGATGGTCTTTACTACCTGTCGTTGCTGGAGGCCCCGGGCCCCGTATTATGGCGGGTGGCTCTGGCTGACACTCCTTTTGTAGAGGTCCAGCAGTCTAGCGGAAACAGCGGGGTATAGAAATATGGCGCCGGGCGCTTTCGCCGCCAGCCACCCCTTCGAAGCCGTTGGAGCCTTGCTCGCAATGCGAAGGGTTTGGGGCACTTCCCGAGAGGTTCGCCTTGCGAGCAAGGCTCCAACGGCTTATTCAGACTCACAGGCCGGCAATCAACGCCTCCACATACGCCGGCACCAGCTCCGTGGCCAGCCCATGCCTGTGCTCGGCAAAGGCGGTGAGCCGCTGGGAGGGCTCCAGGTTCAGCTCCACGGTGTGGGCGCCGTGGCGGTTGGCTTCTTCCACAAAACCCGCTGCCGGGTACACATTGCCGCTGGTGCCGATGCTGATAAAGCGGTCGCAGCGGGCCAGGGCCTGGTAGATGCGCTCCATCTCCAGGGGCATTTCCCCGAACCACACCACATGGGGGCGCAGGCACCCCTTGGCGCCGCAGAGCGGGCAGGGCAGGCTAGGCGTCAGCTCGCCGGTGACCTCCACCAGGCCGCCGGAGGACTGGCAGCGGCCCTTGAGCAACTCGCCGTGCATATGGATCAGGTTGCGACTGCCGGCCCGTTCGTGCAGGTTGTCGATGTTCTGGGTGACCAGCAGTACCTGGCCGGCGGGAAAGGCCTGTTCCAGCTTTGCCAGGGCCTGGTGGGCCGCATTGGGCTTGATCGCCGCGCTGAGCAGCTGTTCACGGCGCTTGTTGTAGAAATTCTGCACCAGGGCGGCATCGCGCAGAAACGCTTCCGGGGTGGCCACATCTTCCACCCGATGGTTTTCCCACAGCCCGTCGGCGGCGCGGAAGGTCTTGATACCGGATTCCGCCGAGATTCCCGCGCCGGTAAGTATTACAATGTTTTCAGCCATTTATCCGTCCGATCAGTCAGGATTATTTGTTTCATGGATACCATTATTGACCAACAGGAAAATCTCAACTTGCCCCGGCGCGGCAATGTCACACTGCTGCACTTTCACCAGGGTATGGTTCTGCTGGTGGGCGAGGATGCCGTGGGCCTGTACCGGGACCGCGTGGCCATCGACGACCCTCTGGCCAATGGTGTCATCGGCTATGAAACCATTCCACCCTCCCTGCAACCGGACTGGCAGGATGACTGCGGGTTTGTCCGTGAGCATCAATCCGGCTATGTGGGCCTGAATGGCGGCGGCGTGATTTTTATTCGCCCGGATGGCGTGGCGCTCTATCCCAGCGGCATGCATGCGTTGCAGAATCGGGACATGAGCTGGCTGATTCCCTTTCCGCCACTCAATGCATAATTTTTCCGGCATCGGTAAGCCCGCTGTCGGTGACTGAAGGAGCTGTTCTGTTATGGCAGAAGAAACCACTCGCCTGCGTCTGCGCACTCTCACCGAAGAGGATTACCCCGCGCTGGCGCTGCTCATGGACCAAGTGTACCACGACATCGGTGGGGCCTGGCCGGAAGAGACCATCAAGACCCTGATCCGTATCTTCCCGGAAGGGCAACTGGTGATCGAGGACAACGGCGAGCTGGTGGCCACCGCGCTGACCATCAAGGTCAAGTACGACCGCTTCTCCAACCCGCACCGCTATGAAGACCTGATCACCGACGACAAGGTGCGCTCCCACAACAGGAAGGGCGATGCGCTCTACGGCCTGGATGTGTTCGTGGACAAGGAATACCGGGGCTATCGCCTGGGCCGTCGTCTTTATGAGGCCCGCAAGGAGCTGTGCCGCGAGGAAAACCTGCGTGCCATCCTGGCCGGTGGCCGGCTGCCCGGCTACACCAACTATGCGGACCAGATGCCGGTCACCGAATACATCGAGCAGGTGGAAGCCCGCGCTATCTACGATCCGATCCTGTCATTCCAGCTCTCCAACGGCTTCGACGTGAAACGTCTGATGAAGGCCTACCTGCCGGAAGACGAAGACTCCCACGGCTACGCCACCCTGCTGGAATGGGACAACATCCTCTACGAGCCGGAAGACGACGACGCCGAATGGCCGCGCCGCACCGTGGTGCGCGTGGGCGTGGTGCAGCGCCGCATGCGCGCCGCCCGCGACGTGCAGGACCTGCTCAACCAGGTGGAATTCTTCATCGATGCGTTGTCCGATTATCGGGCGGACTTCGCCGTGCTGCCGGAATTCTTCAGCGCACCGCTCATGGGCCTGCGTCCGGAACTGAACTCCGTGGAAGCGGTGCGCTTCCTGGCCAGCTTTACCGACGAAGTACGCGACGCCCTGGCCGACATGGCGGTGAGCTACAACATCAACATCGTTGGCGGCTCCATGCCCGTCATCGAAAATGAAAAAGTCTACAACGTGGCCTACCTGATGCGCCGCGACGGCTCCGTGGAAGCCCAGTACAAGATCCACATCACCCCCCACGAACGGCGCGACTGGGTCATCCAGGGCGGTGACAAACTGCAGGTATTCGATACCGACGCGGGCCGGGTGGGCATCCTGATCTGCTACGACGTGGAATTCCCTGAGCTGGGTCGTATCCTGGCGGACGAAAAGATGGACATCCTCTTCGTGCCGTTCTGGACCGATACCAAGAACGGCTACCTGCGCGTACGCCATTGCGCCCAGGCCCGCGCCATCGAAAACGAATGCTACGTGGCCATCGCCGGTTCCGTGGGCAACCTGCCACGAGTCGACGCCGTGGACATCCAGTACGCCCAGTCCTCGGTGTTTTCCCCCAGCGACTTCTATTTCCCCCACGATGCCATCATCAGTGAATCGGTACCTAATACTGAAATGCTGATGTTTGCGGATGTGGACCTGGAGAAACTGAAGCTACTGCACCGGGAAGGGTCGGTAACCAATCTGCGGGATCGCCGGCACGATCTGTATAGCCTGGATTGGAAGAATAAAGGCTGAATCCCACCAGGGCAGGGCCGTCCTGCCCTGCCTGACTTTGCCCCAATGCCCCATGCGTACTGTAGGAACGCAGCGTAGCGAAGTAACGCACGTAGTGCGCCCGGAGGGTGAGCGAAGCGAATCCGCCTCTCGAGGCGCGAACACCCTTTCAAAATCCCACCTTCGTCAGAAAACTTCGCTCAAACGGGTATAAAAACTGCTCCCCATCACTTGATCAGAAAACGACGCTTTCCTCATATCACAGCCGCCTGGAAATGGCGTCGTTGTAACCCGTTGAGTTTTCTGCTTTTATCGGTTGGTATATGAATATGATAAATATGATAGAAAGCCGGCGCGTTCATTGGATATTTGAGCGGGTTTCCTAATACCTGTTAAACAGGAAAACCTATGGCTTTGACAGAAACGCAAATCTCTGAAGTTGTCGATAGATATTGGCGCGAGCATGACAGATATACCAAGCTTGCTCAGGCTGTTGGTGATATATGCCGAGACTTGGTGCGTGAAAACGCAATTCGGGCTTCCGTGCATTGGAGGGCGAAGACGAGAGAAAGTGTAAAGAAAAAAATTGACAGTAAGTATCGGCAAGAACTGAACTCTGTGGATGAGGCTTTTGAAAGGATAGGTGATCTCGCAGCCGTCCGAGTTCTCACTTATGTCGAGGATGATCGCGACACTGTTGTAGATTTAATAAAAGATGCTTTTGACCCGCCTGAAGGAAAGGAAGAAATAGAAATTGATAGAAAAGATATCGGCGGTGATGAAACATTTTATAGAGCAACGCATTGTCAAGTTAGTATGCCAAAGGATCATCTGGTTGGCACATATGAGAACTTAGGAGGGTTATCCTGTGAGATTCAAGTTTGTAGCATGCTGGCTCACATTTGGAACGAGCTTGAGCACGACCTGGTCTACAAGCCTCAGGGAGGAAATCCCTCTTCAGATGAGAAAGAGCTTCTGAAAATATTAGGTAACCAGACGCTTGCAGGTGACGGTGTAATAATTCAACTATTACTAATTCGAAATAAAGTAAGCGAACATTACCCGGAGATATAAGCCAAATCCGGATGGCCAAAAAACGATTTCAA
>ENA-OQTX01000081-OQTX01000081.1-marine-metagenome-genome-assembly--contig:-NODE-81-length-26999-cov-7.440829_pt1 | contig 26999 bp, 32 predicted proteins | sample MGYA00240992_ERZ505281 | MGnify/ENA primary metagenome ERZ505281 (study PRJEB26146, sample SAMN05422147) | marine metagenome | isolation source: South Atlantic Ocean | place: Atlantic Ocean:South Atlantic... | reverse complement strand
CCATAGCAAATGCAAAATGCCTCCACAGTTTTGGATGATCTCCATCTTTATTTTCTTCATCTTGAAGGTTTTCAAGCAAAATTTTTCTTTTCTCTATATCTTCGCACATAGAATGAGTCGCGCTGATATAACGAGGAAATGCTTTAACATGCTGGTAATATTGTTCTGCATAATCCTTGATTATCTCTCTTGTTAATTTTCCATCATTCCAGGACTTATAGAAAGGATGGTTAAGCAAGTGATATTTATCCAATTTTTCGTTTAACTGTTTTGAAAACATAATTACCTCATTTGTTAATTACTCCGATTTTTATCTTTTTTATAAATTTAATCAAGAAGGATTAAACGCATAGGACAATAATTTTTATCAACTTTAAGTTGTAAACTGTAAATTTTTGTAAATTGCTATTTTAGCTTTCCGTCTTTTCTCGTTTTATCTCTAATTTGAATACAAACTTGTCCAGTTTTTTTAATTATTTCTTCAAACAAAGTATAATGGCCATCATGAAAAGGTTGCCATCTACCTAACATTTGTGCTGTTGGTTTTTTATTATCCCATTCGTATGACATTATTTTATTTTCTTCGCTATTTGAGTTGCCCAAACTTTAGCATCTTGATTTGTTACATGGAAATCAAATTTTTCAGGTTTTACAAACATTGCGTTTGTATCATCATATTTACCTTTCTTAATTGTATCTACCCAAACAATAAAATCTGCATTAAATAATTCTCTTGCTTTGGGAGTTGGACAAATAAAATCACAAACAACATAATTTCCTTCTTGTTTATATTTGTCAGCTAGATCAGACATACGCTTTGCTTGCCTTACTCTTCCTTCTTCAGAAAAGTCCCAATCTTTTGCAGCTTTTCTTACTTTATCATTGTTAAGCCACTTTGCGTTTAGCAACGGTACTAATTCTGATGCTAAAGTTGTTTTACCAGAACCAGGTAAACCCATGATAAGTATTTTTTTCATAAATTATTATTTTGTAGCAAATTTTTATGTTGTAGCAAGTCTAGGCAAAGGTTTTTCATCTATAGGTAAGTGAACTACTGTTGCAAAGAAAGATAATGCGATGGATAAATACCAGGCATAATCATAAGATCCGTATTGATCAAAGAAGTAACCACCAAGATAAGCTCCAAAAAAAGAACCGATTTGATGGCTAAAAAATACTAACCCATATAGCATAGCCAAATATTTAGTTCCAAAAACCTGTGAAATAATGCCATTGGTTGGTGGTATTGTAGAAAGCCAAAGATAGCCATAAAGAATTCCAAAACCAAGAGCGACGTAGGTAGAAGTCGGTAGAACCAAAAATAAAATTAGTACTATTCCACGTGCAAAATATAAAATGCTCAACAATATTTTCTTACTATACTTCCCTGATAAATAACCAAAACTTAAAGTTCCAAAAATATTAAAAAGACCTATTAATGATAATATGGCAAAAGCCGTCCACGCTTCGAAACCTCGTTCTTGAATGTATCCAGGTATATGTGCAGAAACTAAAGTTATATTGAATCCGCAAACAAAAAAACCAAAAGATAGAAGTATAAAACCTTTATGACTGAATGCCTCTTTTAATGCTTCAGGGATTGTTTGTTCATTGATTTTAATACCGTCACTTGTACTTTTCTCTTTTTTAACTGGAAAAAGGAAAATACCTGCAATCATCCCAAAAATTATAAAATACAAAAATGTTTGTAGTGTCTTCTCCCAGCCAAATGCTGATAAGGCAAATTTTGTATACAATGGAGAAAAAAAATAACCTATAGATGCCATCGCTACAACAATGCCAATAGCCAGACCTCTTGTCTTATTTGGAAAGTGTTTACCAACTTCACCTATTTGAACACTTATCGCTGTTCCACCAAGTCCAATTCCAACTAATAAACCAATATTAATTTGAAAAAAAATGCCTGTATTGGGTCCTGAATAAAGTAAATAAATTCCAAGAGCCATGAAAACAAATGCTATTATCGTAACTTTATTTCCACCTATCTTATCGGCCATAGCACCAAAAATAGGAGCAAACATTCCCCACATCAACATTTGTATCCCAATGGCTAAACCAAATTGAGTTACAGTACTCTGTAAATCTTTAACAAAAAAATCAGAAAACAATCCAAAAGTCTGGCGAAGACCCATAGAAATCGCAACAACTCCACAGGCTGATAGAAGTGTAATTAAAGCCAACTTATTTGGGAAAAATTTTTCCTTTATCATTTTACAAACCGCAAAGATCTTCTTAAATCATTTATTAGATCTTTTGGATCTTCTAACCCAATATGGATACGAACAAGATGTTGATTTTTTTCTAGTTTAAAAAATTGTCTATTACCCATTTCAACTGGATCATTATATACAGCTAAACTTTCAAATCCTCCCCAACTATAACCAATTCCGAACAGTTCTAATGAATTTACAAATTTATACACTGAAGTTTTGCTTTTACTATTAATAATAATGCTTAGCAGACCAGAGGCTCCAGAATAGTATTTTTTCCATAATTTATAAGAAGTAGATGATGGTTTGTGGGGGTACAAAATTTTTGTTATTTTTTTTTGTTGAGTCATCCATTTGATAACTTGTTTTGTATTTTCTTGGTGTTTTTCCAGTCTTAAATCTAAAGTTCTTAAACCTCGAATAACCAAATACGCATCATCAGCAGATAAATGGTATCCCGAGAGATGATTGTACCACAAAACTTTTTTATAAACTTTTTTACTAACCGCTAAACTTCCTGCCATCACATCTGCATGTCCTGAATAATATTTGGTAGCGGAGACAATCGACATATCAAAACCCAGTTTGATAGGTTTTAAATAATATGCGGTACCCCAAGTATTATCGATAGCAGTGTATATATTTTTCCTTTTGGCGAAGGCTGTTATTTTTCGTAAGTCCTGAAATTCAAAAGTATTACTTCCTGGATTTTCTACGAAAATAAGTTTTGTTTTTTTACTAACTTTATTTTTAAGATCTTGAAAACTATTCGGGTTATACCAAATTGCGTTTATATTAAATTCTTTAAGTAGTTGACTTGTGAGTTTTTGCGTAGGACGATAAACACAGTCCGAAATTACAATTTCATCTCCAGGTCGACACACACTCATGATTGCTAGCGCCACAGCACTAAATCCAGTTTGGGTTAAGAACACATGGTGGGCTTGCTCCAATTCCTTGAGTAATTTTTGTAATTGAATTGTTGTTTGGCTTCCTTGTCTGCCATAATCCCAATGTGCAACATCTTTACCTTTTGCTATGTCTTTTTGATGCTTTCGCAACTCTTGCATTGTTTTAAACAAAATAGTCGATGCTCGAACTACCGGAGGATTTACTGATCTTGCAACATAATCTTTAGCCGCCGATTTCAAAAAAGTTTTCACGGTCTTTTTCATAAAATTATTTGATATGCAAATCGCACAATGCTATATCCAAAACCTTAGGTCAATTAAAAAAATAATAATGGAGAAAAAATATGGGATATCCCAAAAAACACAGAGGTAGACGCAAAATGGGCTCAAAAAAAAGAAGAGCTAAGAAAAGAAATAAGAAAAAATAATATTTATTTTAGTGGAAAATATTAATAAAATTAAGAAGTTGAGCATCTGGATCTTCTTTGTTCCATTTATTGCAATTAATACTTGTCTTATACTAATTACTAATTTTCACCAGTTTTTTAACTTAGAACATGTAGTGCTCCCTACAATTCCTTATATCGATGGTGGAACATCAATAAGCAGAACAGCTAGAGTTTTTCCAACGTACCTAATATTTAAACCAGCAATGTTCATTACTGCTTTTTTTCTTATTCAATATTGGCGTTTTAATTGTTATTTGATGGAAAAAATTAATCCCTATTTAAATTATAAAAAATTTTTTCTTTTTTTTGGTGTTACTTCGGCCATATTATTAGTTTTGCATTCTATATTTCTGGGAATTAAATTTGATAACGATTTGTATAAATTATTTAGGCGAACAGTTATCCTTTCTTTTATAATTTTTGAAATTGTGGCTCAAACACTTTTGGTAATTAATTTTTATAAAGTTAAGGAAGAAATAAAAAAATTAACAAATATTAAAATTTTAAATTTTAAAATTGGTTTAGTTGTAATTTTAATTATTGTAGCAATAGTAAGTATTCCATATATAACTGCGACAGGATACACGCGGTTTAAACACGCACTCGAATGGAACTATTTTGTTGGTGTAATAAGTTTCTATATGCTAACTTTTTTTTTCTGGAAAAAGACCTGAAACCCCCAGTTCAGAAAGATATATGGTTGATTTAGAGAGGTGTAGAAAAACCAAAAGACTCAGTAACTTTCGCTACCGAATCTTCGAGTTTGATACGCTGTTAGAGAACTACCTTCGTACCAGTCGCCTGAGTTGTTTAGTTCTACTGTCTCAGACTTTCTGCCCGCTGAGCTTGAACCTCTCGGCTTTTCCCCACCTGGCCAGTTAAGAGTTGCCTCTTAAGTCATCAACCATTTAATCACTTTACAATAAATTTTAAATCACTTTTTAATTGTTTTATTTTATTACAACTTGGGGCTGTTGATTATGTGGATAAATAATTGTTCTCAGTCTTAACTATCCATCCTCCTCCTAAAACTTTATCCCCAAATTGATTTTTGGAGTAAAAAACACATGCTTGACCCGGAGATATTCCTGTTTCCAGCTCGTCCAAATTTACTTCAGCACCTGTGTCATTTAGATTTACTTTAGCTTTTACCAGTCTTCCCGTTGATCTTACTTTTATAAATAAATTATCATTATATTCTTCAACATCGCTTAAAAGATTTAAATTTTTAAGATAAATTTTTTTAATGGCTAACGCTTCCCTATTACCTACAATTACTTCATTTGTTTTTGCATTAATATTTATCACATACAGCGGTTCTTTATATGCAATACCGATACCTTTTCGTTGGCCAATTGTAAAATTGATTATGCCATCATGTTTTCCAACGACATTGCCTTCGATATCTAAAATATTACCTTTTTGAAAAGACTCTGGCCTAAACTTTTTGATTACAGAGGCATAATTTCCATTAGGTACAAAACATATATCTTGACTATCTGGTTTATCCGCTACATTTAATTTAAGCTCAGATGCAATTTTTCGAGTTTCCTTTTTTTGCATTTGGCCTAAAGGAAATCTTAAAAAATTCAACTGTTCTTGAGTGGTGCTGAAAAGGAAATAGCTTTGATCTCTTGTTAGATCTATAGCTCGATACATCTCAGCATTTCCATTTTTTTTAATTCTATTAACATAATGTCCGGTGATCAAAGCATCTGCCTTCATTTCTAGAGCATATGAATATAAATCTCTAAATTTCACAGTTTGATTACATTGTACGCATGGAATTGGAGTTTCTCCCGCAACATAGCTGTCGATAAATGAGTCAATAACATCTTTTTTAAATTTTTTTTGATAATATAAAATTTTATGATCAATATTTAACTGTTGCGATACCCTTTTTGCATCTAAAATATCTTGGCCAGCACAACATTGCCTGCTCTCTTTAGATGATTTAGCATCATCATAGAGTTTTAAGGTAATTCCAATAACGTCGTAACCATCTTTTTTCATGAGACCTGCCACTGTAGAAGAATCCACGCCGCCCGACATAGCAACCACAACTTTTGTATCTTTAGGTCGCTTCAAAAAACCTAGAGAATTAAATTTTTTTGATTTAATATTCATTAAATTATGTATATGTTCTAATACATAAAATAATACTTTTCCATAAATGTTTTTAAACTATGAACCAGGAGATTATGTAATAAACCCTAAATATAAGAGTTGGGGTATTGGACAAATTCAATCAATAATTAATAATAAAGTAACAGTTAATTTTGAAAATGTGGGTAAGAAGACTATAAACAGTAACGAAATTCTTTTAGAAAAAATTGATAAAATTGAATAATTTAAATTTAAAAAATATTGCAGAAGAACTCCTGGATACATTCCTTGAGGCGGGAAAAATAGCTAAAGAGATTAGTCGCCGGGGAGTAAAAATTACTATTAAAGCTGACAAATCACCAGTAACTGATGGTGATCTGGCTGTTGATCAACTCCTGAAGGATAAAATTGCAAATTTAACTCCAGATATACCTATCATTTCTGAGGAAACGGTTAGTATAGGAATAGAAAATCAAAATAAAAATTTTTGGTTAATTGATCCGATAGATGGAACCAAAGCTTACATAAAGAAAAAGGATGAATATACTTTAAATGCAGCCTTAATAATAAACTTAAAACCTGCTGTTGGTATCATTTATGCTCCAGAAAAAGACAGACTATTTTTCTCATACGGCAAATATCTTGCATTTGAAATGAATAATGGGGAAAAAACAACTTTAAATTGTAAAAAAATAAACACTAATGAAATAATCGCTTTAGTGAATTCAGACAAAACTCCTAGTGAGGTTTTAAATATTTATAAAAAATATAAAGTCTCACAAACAATCAAGATGTCTAGTTCGTTCAAATTTTGCGTTTTAGCCGCAGGAGAGGCAGATATTTATGCTGCCAAGGCTAGAGCGTTTGAGTGGGATATTGCTGCTGGCCATACAATTTTAGAACATGCAGGAGGTTTAGTTACCACTCACGAAGAAAAAAAAATTTTATATGGTAAGAAAGATTATAAAAACTTACCCATTATTGCCAAAAGATCATTAAATTTAGAAAAATAAATTTCTATCTCAAGTTGTATAATTTTCTTAAATCTTTTACTTTTTTTTAATTTAATATAAAGATAGAATTATCTAAGTTTTCTAGGGAGATTCGATGATTAAAACATTGTTAGTATTAACAGCGCTTGGCGTGATGATATCTGGGTGTTTCATGGTGCCCATGGCCTTCATAGGTCCAGCCGCTTCTGGTTTTAGTACAGCGTCATTAGCACAGTCAGCTGTTACTACGGGCGCAAGTTATATGGTGAAAAAAAACACGGGTAAAACAATTACTGAGCACGCTTTTGATACAATCAATCCTGATATCTTGAAACAATCATACATTCCTAAAGAAAAAGAAAATGTCACTACACTAATTTTTCTGAAGTCAAAGCCTATCAAATAAACAAAAAATAAAATTAAATCTAACTCAAGATGTTAAAGACAATACTTATTATAGTGCTATCTGTTGCTTTATTCGGCGTCTTATTTTTTTTGTATATGAAAAGATCTTTAAAAAAAAAACTGGACTATTATTTGACTAAAAATAACAAAAAAACATAAAAAAAACCTTAGCTCTTAATTAAATCATCTTACAAAATTTTTTAAATTCTTCTTTTGGAATTTCTAAAACTTTTTTCGAAATTTCGTAACTAAAACCAGATCTTGCGAGAATTGAGATATCTTTTTTATAAAATAATGGTCTATTGCTCTCTTCTCTACATGGTCCTATTCTTCTTCTTTTGCATATCTTTATTGCTGAAAAAAAATCAGGATCCGATTCATTTTCTTTAATCTTAGAGATGCTGGCTTTTATATATTTTTCATCTATGCCCTTTGTAATAAGACTGTACCTAATTTTATTTAAAGAATATCCTCTTCTTAATAAATCTTTGGTTTTGACATCAGAATAATATTTATCACTTATCAGTTTTTGATCTTCTAATGTTGAGATCACTACATCGATTAAATTAAATAGTTCTTTTTTGTTGGATATTTTTTGATTTTTTTTTAAAAATTTTTTGAATAGATAGGTTCTTAATTGCTGTTTTGAAGGGCTGTATTTTTCTAAATAAGCATAGGCAAAGTTCCTTATTTCATTAATTGTTGTTTCTAGATCTTTCTTATTTTTTATAGGATTCACAATTTTTATATACTATATTCTAGATTTAATTTTATATGCTAATCCAATTTCAAAGCTACTTAACATTTGAAACCATTTACCTATGGGCCAATTTTGGTGTTTTGCCCTTTTGGCTTATGCTAATTTTTATTCCAAATTCAAAAATTACTCAAATATTTATTAATTCAGTAATCTTGCCTCTTATTTTGGCCTCCGCCTACTGCTACACAATTTATCAAACTATTCTATTAGACGAACCTATATTTGAAGTTTTTAAACTATATTTAAGCTTAGACAATCTCTATACAGTATTTGCAACTGAAAGTTTTTTATTAGTATTCTGGTTGCATTTTTTAGTGCTAAATCTTTTCTTGGGTTCTTGGGTATCCAGAGACGGAATAAAATATGGTATGCCTCGTGGTTTGACTTCTATACCTTTAATTTTAATTTATTTTACCGGTCCTTTAGGACTTGTTTTGTACTGGATGATAAGAATCTTTTACGCAAAAAAACTGGGATTTCATGATTAAACCATTCGAGTTTTATTTTGATTTCGCAAGCCCCTATACTTTTATAGCTCATAAGAAAATTAGAAAAATTGAAAAAGAAAATTCAATCAAAATGAAATACATACCAATTTTGTTAGGTGGTCTCCTCAAATCAGCTGGAATTAAAGCTAATGTCGATATCCCGATTAAAGCGAAATACATGATTAAAGATTGTAAATTATGGGCTGAAAAATATAACATTATATTTAAATTCAATAACTACTTTCCAATTAAAACTTTAGATTTAATGAGGTGCGTTTTAGTTGCAGAAAAAAAAAACTTTGCTCAGAATTTTATTAATAAAATTTTCGACGCTATTTGGAAAGATGGACTTAATTTAAATGATAATACAATTGTCGAAAAATTGCTAAAAAATCTAGATATAAATCCTAAAACTTTTCTAATGGAAGCGGTCGATCCTAAAATCAAAGATGAGTTAAAAAAAAGAACTGATGATGCATATAAAAAAGGTATATTTGGAGCACCTTCATTTATAGTTAATAATAAGATGTTTTGGGGCCAAGATCGTTTAGAGTTTGTGCTTAATGAAGCAAAAAAATGATAAATTTAATCTTTATTAAACAATTATGCAAAGTTCATGAAAGAAATAAATAGTACAGTTAAAACAAGTTTTTTTAAAAAAATTTTCATAAAAATTTGTAGAATTCTTGGGTATGAAATAATTGATCAAAGTAATTTCTACGTTCCAACTCAAAAAAAATCTCTTAACGAAAATTTAAATATTCAAGGAAAAAAATCAATTACACTTCCTTTGGGAGAAACGAAGGTTTCTCGTAAAGTTAAAGCATTAACGATAATTTATAGATCTTGTACTAATATTAATATGTTGACACAAAATAAAAAAAGATTATTCGATAAAGAAAAGTCTGAATATACTTTTAGATCCTTAAATTCAATAATTGTATCACTAAACCAAGCTAAAAAATCTTTTCCTCAAATTGAATTTGATGTAGTGATTGTCGACTATAATTCAAAAAAAAGTGACTTGGATCAAATGCAAAAACAATTAAATAAATCATATTTCAAAAATTCAATCATTTCTTTAAATCTTAATGAATTTAAAGATAAAATTAAAAAGGTTAACGCAGAAAATAAAGATGTAACGGAAAATCAAATGTCAAATATGTCAAATATCCACAAATCTTTGTTGATAGCTAAAAATCAATGCAAAGATCTAGTATATTTTGTTGAAGATGATTACCTTCATCAGCAAGAAGCTATTAGGGAAATGATTTTTGCTTATGAACGTATAGCATCACAAACTAATAGAGAATTAATTTTATGCTCAACTGACTATCCTTATTTGTACACCAAGATAGATCCTACCAATATTTTCCTAGGTTCGACAAAACACTGGAGAGTAGTTAGTGAAACTTTATGTACATTTCTTACCAGCTTATATATACTGCAAAAACACTGGGATAAATTTATCTCCATGTGCCAGTTTGAACATTACCCATTTGAACAACCACTTCACGATATATATAAGTCAGAATATTGCTTATCGCCAATTCCATCGTTGGCTCTTCATTGTACAAATGTAAATTCTATCTATGGACTTTCTCCTGCCATGAATTGGAAAAAGATTTGGGATGAAAACGAAAATTATTGAAAATTAAGAATACACAATAAAAAACAGCCTTTACTAATAATTTAAATAAAGGCTGTTTTTATTAGGTTTATTTATTAAACATTTCCTTAAGAGCTTTTGCTGGTAAAAACTTGACTTTTTGAGAAGCAGCAATTTGTATTTGCTCGCCAGTTCTTGGGTTACGACCTACTCTAGCCTTTCTTTTAGCTACCTTATAGGTACCAAAACCAGCAATTTTAACTTGCTCATCGCTTTTTAAGCAGTTTAAAATAATCTCAGTAATGCCGTCAAATGTACGCTCTGCATCAGCTTTGTTGAGATTCATAGAAGATGATATTTTTGCAACCAGTTGTTTTTTGTTCATTTAGCCTCTTTTCGTGGTTTTTTTTACTCTTCTCATAAATACCAAGGAAATCAACATTTTTTTTAGTATTTATCTGAGATATCAACACTATATGTATGGTTGCGCGTCAAAAAATGCTTATTTTATTGGTTTTTTTGAATTTATTGAGTTTTTTTTAAAACAAACCAAGATCTTTTAAATCGTTAAAAGTCACGAAAAACATCAAAGAAAATAACAAAAATAAACCGATTCGAAATAATCCTTCTTGGGTTTTTTGGCTTAACGGCCTACCTAAAACTTTTTCAAAGAAATAAAACATCAGGTGTCCTCCATCAAGCATAGGAATTGGAAATAAATTTATCAATCCCAAACTGATTGAAATATAGGCCATTATACTCAGAAAGGGCACCACCCCGTACTCTGCTACCTGCCCAGTAATTTTGGCTATTCTTATCGGTCCACCCAATTGAGAGGAATCTGCTGATCCAATCAACATGTTTCCTAAATACTTGAGTGAAGTAACGCTCACAAACCAAACTTCTTTAATTGAATAGTATATAGCTTTACTTGGACCCAACCGCTGTTTTTTAAATTCATTATTTAAGGGAGACAACTTTATTCCTATCATCCTTTTCTTAACAGAATTTCCTAAGGAATCTTTGCTTTGTACTAAATTGGGTTTAACATACAAAGTAACTTCTTGATTATTTCTTAATACAGTAAATTCAATTATTTCCGCAGTCGAAGTACTGATAAAAGTAGAAACTTCTAAAATACTCTGAACTTTATTATTATCTATAGAAATTATCTTATCATTTTTTTTTATACCAGCTTCATATGCTGGACTATTAATTGCAACTTCGACAACAACAGATGGAGTCATATCTTTTCCAACAAACATATTAATTATTGAAAAGATTATTATAGCTAAAACAAAATTAGCTAAAGGACCTGCGGCTACAATTAAGGATCTTTGATATAAAGGTTTTAAGATAAAAAGTTTATTTCTATCTTCTTTGCTATATTTATCTATGACTTCTTGTTGTTCGGTTTGACTAAATACATTGCGATCGCCAAAAAATTTAACGTATCCACCCAAAGGAATCCAGCATATTTTCCATCGAGTTCCTGATTTATCGTTCCATCCAAAAATTTCTCTACCAAAACCTATTGAAAAATCTGTAACTCCTACTCCGTATCGTTTTGCAAAATAATAATGCCCGTATTCATGAATGAATACGACGATCATTATTAAAACAAGAAATGGTATTAAATAATTCATTAGCCCCACGGTCCTTTTATCACTTTGGTTTTTCTTATTACTTTTTTGTTAAAGAACAATATCAAAACTATTCCAGTAACAAAACCTCCAATATGAGCTGCGTATGCCACCCCTTCACCACTTGAAATAAATTGAAGGATAAACCAAAAGCCTAAAACGTATAAAGCCCTAATTTTGATAATAGTAATAATGAAATATGGAATTAAAACAAGAACTTTAGCTTTGGGATGATTAATCATGTATGCTCCTAATACTCCGCCAATTGCACCGCTAGCCCCAACCATCGGTATTTGAGAGTGAGTATCCGCTAATACTTGTGCAATTGCAGCACCTATTCCACAAAGAATATAAAAAATAATAAAATTTCTTGATCCTAGGTTGTCTTCTATATTATCTGCAAAAATCTTCATATACCACATGTTACCAATTAAATGCATCCATCCTCCATGCATAAACATAGAAGAAAAAATCGTCATGTAAGCTGGTACTGCATAAAGATCCATGGGTAACTGATCGTGTCCCATTAAAACTGATGGGATTAACCCATAAGAATAAAAAAGTTGCCCCGTCCTATAAGATTCAGATCCAAGTTGCATAAAAAAAACTACAACGCACATACCTATTATAAAATAAGTTACAATTGGCCGACTTGAAATTGGGTTATCATCTTTTAAAGGAATCATAGCTTATTGTAATAATTGTTGGTCCTAGTGTTGCTACCAAAAATGACCAGAATAATAAAGAACTAGATATGACTTGAGGAAATAAATTAAATGGTAACAGTGTCCCTACTAAAATACTTTTGGAAAAATCAGGATTAGGAAAGAGCAACAAACCTAAAAACAAACCTATTAATATGGATATCATTGCATTTCTTTCCTTAAAGTTTTTTTGATAAAAACCATAAAAAACAGTAAACACAGCTGCGCAACACAAAAGATCAGCCAACAAAAATAGGTACAAAATACTGAATCCCTTTGAGGCAATGATGAGTGAAATAACGGACAAAATAATAATAAAAATTTTTGATAATCGTAAAAAATCCCTTTTTTTAGGATCACCATAAAGATTTTTTCCATCTACAACTACCAGACTTGAAATAGCGTTAACTAAAGTGTCAATAGTACTAATCGCTAATGACACAGCCAGAATAATAATTATTACTGATAAAAATTCAGTTTTGTCTTTTAATAGAATGGAGAAAAACGCTAAATCAGGATTAACTGCACTATCTAACGAAACAGCAATTATTCCACTTATTCCCATAAAAAATACTATTGGAATTATAATTATAAAAGACATCCAAAGACTTTTTTTTAACACTTTGTTATTCTTTGCGGCAAAAACTCTTTGCCAATTTCCTTGATGAAAAAGATTTGTAGCAGCAACTGCAATAAAGAAAGTTAAACCTGCTGTATAATTTGGAATATATTTACTACTTAACAGATGTTGTGAATTGGTTTGAATAACCTGGAAAGAAATACTATCAGAATTCAAAGAAAATAAATAATAAGCACAAATAAGTAATAAAATAATGACAATAAAAAATTGAATGTTGTCAGTTAAAATTGATGCTCTTAAACCTCCGTACAAAGTATAGACTAGTGTCGTTACAATAACCAAAGTTGCTGTTAACCATAATGGAGTACCTGAAATATAGTTTACTAACATCGAAACTGCAGTTACTTCAGCACACAAGAAAATAAACATATAAAAAACAGTTAATATTAAAATTAATTTGAATAGTTTTTTACCAAACTTATAATGAATAAATTCTGTAAGAGTATGGCCTCTAGGAAAAACTTTTCTTATTTTTGTTCCTAAAAAAATAAACGCTATCATTGGAAAGGCAGTCCCAAGCGAATAACCAATGACAGCGCCTATTCCTCCCCATGTAGCTGCTGAAGCTGGGCCAAACAATATCCAAGCTCCTAACGCAGATGCTACTAAACTAGTTGTTAAGGATGTTGTTCCAACATTTCTACCTGCGGTAAGATAGTTTGATAAACCTTGATGTTTTCTTGAGTATAAAATTCCAATTACGGCAAATAGTAAGCTAGCAGCAATAATTAATAATAAAGCTAAATTTTGATTTAAAAAATATATTTGGTCTTGCATTTTGTTCCCTCACTGAATTACCAGTCAGGTTCCTAGGGTTTAATCTCAGTCTGTTAAAACACCCCTTAGAACTGAATTATGATATCAATATATTTGCTGTAACTGAAGCTAATTCTTCAAAGCCTTCTTGAAGTTCGTGAATACCTTCGTAAGCAAAATAAATTGCGAGTACAAAAAGTAAAATGCTGGATGCTCTAAAAAACATCCCTATAGGAATAATTTTAGTTATTTTATTTAATCCGAAATAAACCCCGATAAGAGCCAATGTTCCCGCTGCCGCCCCAACAAAAACTGGTATTGTATTGTACATTCCAGAACCTATTAAAGCTGCATAAAATAATACTATTTCAAAACCCTCTCTCAAGATTGCTAAAAAAACTGTAAAGGAAAGTATAAAAGAATTCCCAGTTGCTACTGCTTTATCTACTTGCCCTTCAACATGTTGTTTTGCATGATGGCAGAAGAAAGCTACATAAGTTAACATACATGCTGCAACCAACATTACTCCGCCCTCGAAAAGTTCTTCATGTGCATGCGTTATGCCAGCAATTTTTTTGAAACCTAAAGCTACAATCATTGAAGCAAAAATCCCTACTGCTATACCCCAAAATACTGCTGGACGTTTATTTCTAGCTTTAACTTTATCCAAATACATAAAGACTAAAACCGCAATGAGCATTGCTTCAAATCCTTCTCTTAGAAGAATAAAAAATGAACTTGCAAAAGGTGTTAAAGAACTTTCCATAATTAAAAAAATTTATAATGGTCTTAATTATTACTGTCAATGAGAACGATTATCAATATCAATATGTCGCACTAAATACAACTAAAAAGTGTATTGGAGCTTAAGTTATCTATGTATATGTTTAGTTGTAGGAAAATTATATGGCTGAAGATAAAATATCAATTCTATTATCGGACGTTTCTATCGAAGGGGATTTAGTGGAAAAAGATAAGATAATAGTAGATGCAAAAATTAGTGGCGATATCAAAGCTGATGATATTGAGGCCCATTCAAATTCCTCTATCACGGGAAACATTACTTCCAAAAATGCTGCTTTGGGCGGAAAACTCAAAGGAAATGTAAATTCAGATAAAATCAAGATACAAAAAACTGCAGAAATTGAAGGTGTGCTTAATCAAAAAACCTTATCAATTGAAGAAGGTGCGGTCCTAAAAATTAAAACTGAAACACATAAGTAATCCTAAAATTCCCATTTACTAACTTTACTATATAAAAAATTTCTAAATGCAATTACACGCGCCGTGTTTCTAAGTGATTGCGGATAGACAAAATAAGCTTCTGTTTTAGGCCCTTCAATTTGAGGTAAAACTTTAACAATATTTGGCACAGATATTGTTATATAATCGGGAAGCGCTGCTAAACCCACCCCACTTTGTACCGCAAGTAATAAACCATAAATACTATTTACCTTCATAACTGGTTTTCTTTTTTTATTATCTTTAACACCTAGCTTTAAGGCCCAATCAGGATTAAAAACTGGAGATGGCGCTCCTTTGCCATAGGAAATAAAATTATGTTTATTTAATTCTTGCAAAGTTTTTGGATGTCCGTTTTGCTCTAAATATTTTGTCGAGCCATAAATATGATAATTAATATCGATTAATTTTTTTTGCACATAATTTAATTGTTTGGGGCGTCTCATCCAAATGCCAATGTCTGCCTGACGAGTACTTAGATCCAGTTCTTTATCATCAAAAATCAATTCGATTTCTATTTCCGGATTTAGTTTCATGAATTCTTGAATTCTCGGAGTCAACCAAGTTGTGCCAAAACTCACCACTGTTGTTACGGTTAATTTTCCACTTAACTTATTTTTCTTATCCATCAAAGTGGATTCAACATCTTTTAATTTAGAAATTACTTCACGTGCAGTTTTAAATAAATATTCCCCATTTTCTGTTAAAGATAAGCCTCTTGCGTGTCGTTCAAATAATTGAGTTTTCAATTCTTGTTCTAACGACTGAATCTGTCTACTAATTGCAGATTGACTTAAATTCAATATATAAGTCGCTTTAGTAAAATTTCCAGCTTCAGCAACAGCATGGAATATTTTAAGTTTATCCCAATCCATATTATTTATTTAAATCTACTAAAACTCTTCCTGCAATTTCTCCTTTTAAAATATTAGGAAATATATTTAATAATTCTTCTAGATTAACCGTCTTTGTATGTTTTTCTAAAAATTTAAAATCAATAAGATCAGCTACTTGAGACCACACAAACTCTCTTCTTTTTTTACTAATCATTACTGAATCTATTCCCCATAATTTTACTCCCCTAATTATAAACGGCATAACCGTTGTATTAAGCTTAATATTGGCTGCATTTCCACATGCAGCAATGATTCCGTTAGGTTTAATTTGCGAAATTACATTTGATAAAATTACTCCACCTACAGTATCAACGGCACCATCCCATAAACCTTTTCCTAAAATTCTTGGCTCGCCCTCAAGTTCTTTTCTATCAATAATATTTTTGGCCCCTAACTCCTTTAGATAATCTGATTTATTTTTTTTACCAGTCACCGCTGTTACGTTGTATCCAAATTTAGAAAGTATCATAACTGCAATACTTCCTACTCCTCCCGTTGCGCCTGTTACCAACACATCATTGACTTTTTCTCCCAACAATAATTCTTCTCTAGCTTTTATTGCAAAAGCACAAAGTAAAGAGGTAAATCCAGCTGTTCCAAGAATCATTGCATTTTTATTTGAAATAGATTCAGGTTTTTTCACCAATAATTCACTTTTTACCTTTACAAGTTGAGAATATCCGCCAGGATATATTTCTCCCACTCTGCAACCAGTTAAAACAACATCATCTCCAGATTTAAAATCTGGCGTGTCGCTCTCTATAACTTTTCCAGAAAAATCAATGCCGGGTATATGAGGGTACTCTTTAACAAGTTTACCACCATTTTTTAAAATTAGTGCATCCTTGTAGTTCAAACCAGAGTAATCAACTTTAACTAAAACGTCGCCACTTTTAAAAAAACTTTTATCTAAAGTTTTTATTTCTCTAGAAAACCGATCCCCAGATTGATTAAGTACTATTGCCTTGAACTTATTGTTCATTTTAAAAATTTAAGACTAATTATTAATAAATGTTAATCTTTATTAATATATCGCAAGTAACGATTTTGAAAACTTAAATCATCCTTGAAGACTCCAAGGAAATTATTAGTTATGGTTGTTGTATTTTCTTTTTTGATGCCCCTATTAGTCATACATTGATGTGCGGCATTGATGGTTACAGCAACGCCTCTTGGTTGCAAAACATCCATTATTGTTTTAGCTATTTGCATTGTTAAACGCTCCTGAGTCTGCAATCTTTTTGAAAAAGCTTCAACAACTCTTGCTAACTTACTTAAACCCACCACTTTCTTTGATGGAATATAAGCAACATGGGCAACGCCTATTATCGGAGCTATATGATGCTCGCAGTGACTTCGGATGCTAATATTTTTTTCAATGACCATATCATCATAACCTTCAACTTCCGTGAAAGTTTTTGTTAAATATTCTGCTGGATCTTGTTTGTAACCTTGAAAATATTCTTTATAAGCTTTTATGACCCTTCTTGGTGTTGATTTTAAACCTTCACGTTCTGGATCTTCCCCAACCCATTCTATGATTGTTTTTATAGCCTCTTCAGCTTTTTCATCTGAAATTTTTTGATTTTTTCCTTGTAACTGATCTGTGTCTTTGACTAATTTCATATTAATTACATCGTTATTATTTCAAACATCTATATAATGCAATTAATGTTTAAAAAAAGACATACTATTAAAGAAGTTGAAGAAGGCAAGTATTTATCGCCAAAATTCGATGAAAACAGCTTAATTCCAGTTATAACTACTGATTTTAAAACTGGTGACATATTGATGCACGGCTACATGAATTATGAAGCTCTAAAAAAAACCATAGAAACCAAAGAAGCTCATTATTGGAGTCGTTCAAGAAAAAAAATATGGCGTAAGGGTCAAGTAAGTGGTTTTATACAAAAAGTAAAAGAAATTAGAATTGATGATGATCAGGATTCTGTTTGGTTGTCCGTAGATATCGGAAATGGGTCTAGTTGTCATGTCGGTTATCGTTCTTGCTTTTATCGATCCATACCTTTGGGTAAAATTAAAAATGAAGAAGAATTAGAAATGGAATTTAAAGAAACAGAAAAAACTTTTGATCCTGAAAAAGTTTATAAAGATGAACCCAATCCAACAAAATTGTAATGAGTGACGACGAATATCAAAAAAATGTCTTGGGTGAAAAACTTGAAGCCTGCTCTGCTGATCCTTTAACCGGTTGGTTGAGGGATGGCTGTTGCAATACAAATGAAACTGATCACGGTGTTCATACAGTCTGCACTAGGGTTACTACAAAATTTTTAGAGTGGGCAAAAATAGCTGGTAATGATTTGATAACACCTCATCCTGAATTTGATTTTCCTGGATTAAAAGATGGAGACAGTTGGTGTGTTTGCGCTGGTACGTATGCTCAATCTATAGATGCGGGAACAGCTTGTAAAGTTTACCTGAAAAAAACAAATCAGAAAACACTTGAAATAATACCTTTGGAAAAACTCAAAAAATACGCAATTGATTTATCTTAATTAAAAACTATTCAAGATCCTCAGTAATTTTTCCTGCACAAAAAATATCATTTCCTCTGACTGGATCAATTACTTGTACTCTAGCTAAAGTATTATCAACTAAGTAGTTTTTTTCCTTTTCCGATAAAGATAAATTATGCAGAAATCTTGATAAAAAAATTTCTTCCATATTTGCATTAGTTAGATATCTATTTCTCTTTTGAAATATATTATATCCATACTTGCCGTATAAAAGTATGTTTCTCAATACGTTGCAATCAGATATTTTAGGTATGTATTTCTTCTGTGAATATCTTGATTTACTCATTACACCTATAATAGAAATTATAATTTTAGACTCCTTTTCTATAAATTCTACTTGCGACCCAATGCTTTGATATTGAATTCTCAAAGCCATAGGTTGCGCACCTAATAGTCCGTGTCTTTGAGTTAATCTCTGTTCAATTTTTAAAAGAATGAAATCTAAATAAGAAGTTTTTTTACTTTTTTTTAAATCATCAAATATTGAAGCTGCTAAAGTTGTTTGTGTAAATAACAAAAATATTATTGTTAATATTATTTTTTTCATTCAAAGTGCATATTTACATATTTCCATAACGCGGCCCGCCGCCACCTTCAGGCACAACCCATGTTATATTTTGAGATGGTTCTTTAATATCGCACGTTTTACAATGAATGCAATTTTGTGAATTAATAACAAACTTTGGATTCTGATTGTCCTTATCTCTTTGAACTTCATATACACCTACCGGACAGTATCTTTGGGCAGGTTCGTCAAACTCTTTTAAGGTGTAATTAATTGGCAAATTAGAATCTTTTAGTTGAAGATGAACAGGTTGATTTTCTGCGTGATTTGTTCCTGTTAAATATACCGAACTGGTTTTATCGAAACTAATTTTTCCATCAGGTTTCGGATAGTCAATTTTTGGCATTTGGCTTACCGGCTTCAAAGTTTCATGATCTGCATGTTTATGTTTTAGAGTAAATGGAAGTCTTCCTCTAAATAATATTTGATCTAACCCAGTAAACATAATAGCTAAAATTAAGCTCCAACGAAAACTTGGTTTTACATTCCTTGCGGCATAAAGTTCTTTAAAAGCCCAACTTTTTTTAAATTTTGTTTCATAAATTGATAGATCTGTATTATTTTTTATATGTTCAATAATTGTTTCTGCCGCAATAATTCCGCTTTTTATAGCTGTATGAGAGCCTTTTATCTTTGGCATATTTAGTGTTCCTGCATCACAACCAATCAATAATGCGCCAGGCATATACATTTTTGGTAAACTTTGAATACCTCCTTCAATTAGAGCTCTGGCCCCAAAAGAAATTCTTTTTCCTCCCTCTAGCATTTTTCTAATCGCTAAGTGTGTTTTAAATCTTTGAAATTCGTCAAAAGGCGATAAGTGAGGATTTTGGTAATCAAGACCAACAACATAGCCAATAAAAATCTGTTTTTTTTCAGCATGATAAACAAAACTTCCTCCATAAGTTTTATTATCAAGTGGCCATCCTACAGTGTGCATTACCAGGCCTTCTTGGTGCTGGTTTTCACTCACTTCCCATATTTCCTTAAAACCAATTCCAAATTGTTGAGGATCTTTTCCTTGATCAAGATGATATTTTTTAATTAAATTTTTTCCTAGATGACCTCTACAACCCTCAGCAAAAACAGTAACTTTTGCATGTAATTCCATTCCTTGTTCGTAAGTATCTTTTTTATTACCATCTTTATCTAAACCCATATCTAATGTAACAACCCCTTTAACAGAACCATCTTCTTTGTACAAAATTTCACTTGCTGGAAAACCAGGAAATATTTCTACACCAAGTTTTTCTGCTTGTTCCGCAAGCCAACGACATAAATTTGCAAGACTGATAATATAATTACTGTGATTTTTCTGAACCGATGGCAAAAGCCATGTTGGCCAACTTAACGATTTGTTTTTGCTGAGAAACAAAAATTTCTCTTTAGAAACTTTTGTTTTTATGGGCGCTCCTTCATCTTTCCAATTAGGTAACAATTCATCGAGGGCTTTGGTTTCGAAAACATTTCCGCTTAAAATATGAGCTCCTACTTCTGCGCCTTTTTCTAAAACGCATACATTCAAATTAGAATTGAGTTGTTTTAATTTAATTGCAGTTGTTAAACCTGAAGGTCCACCTCCCACAATAACAACATCGTATTCCATCACTTCTCGTGCCATAAAGTAAATATACCAGACCCTTTATTTTTGAATAGTATTGAGTTTATTTAGCTCTTCTAAAAACTGAGGTAAAGCTTCAAATAAATCTGCTTCGAGACCATAGTCTGCAATACTAAAAATTGGAGCCTCACCATCTTTATTGATGGCCACGATCACTTTGCTTTCTTTCATGCCAGCCAAGTGTTGAATTGCTCCAGAAATACCCACAGCAATATATAAATCTGGCACAACTACTTTTCCAGTTTGACCAACCTGATGGTCGTTACTTATGTACCCAGCATCTACAGCTGCACGTGATGCACCTATTGCAGCATTTAATTTATCTGCGATAGCATTTATTAATTTAAAATTTTCCCCACTTTGCATACCTCTACCTCCTGAAATAACGACTCGTGCTGTTCCTAGTTCAGGTCTTTCGGATTTACTTTCTTCTCTTTTAATAAATTTTGAAATATTTGGTACATCAACCGCATCAATTTTTTCGATTGGTGCAGATCCGCCTGAAGTTGGTGCTGGATCAAAAGATGTCGGCCTTATTGTAATACATTTTTTTTTATCATTACTTTTGACAGTAGCAAAAGCATTGCCAGCATAAATTGGGCGAACAAAAGTATCTGGACTATTAATTTTAATAATATCACTCACTTGAGAAATATCTAATAAAGCAGCTACTCTTGGCATAAAATTTTTTCCAAATGTATTTGCTGAACTAATGATATGGGTATATCTCTCTGATAATTTTACAATAAGTGGAGATAAATTCTCTGCTAAATAGTGTTCATAGTCACGTGAGTCAGAGTATAAAACTTTTTTTACAAGAGGCACTGCCGATAATTCTTTGGCAACATTTTCGCATTTATTTCCGGCAACAAGCACATGTACATCTGCATCTATTTTTGATGCAGCACTAATTGCATTTAATGTAAACACTTTTAAATTTGAGTTGTTGTGTTCTGCAATTAATAGAACTGACATTATATTACCTTAGCCTCATTTTTGAGCTTACTTACTAATTCTGCTACACTATTAACTTTTGTACCACCCTTTCGTTTTGGCGGTTCCTCTACCTTCAGTTGCTGAATTCGATTTGCAATATCCACTCCAAGATCTTTTACGATTATTTGTTCAATAGCTTTTTTCTTTGCTTTCATAATATTAGGTAGGGACGCATAACGTGGTTCATTAAGTCTTAAATCACAAGTAACAACTGCAGGTATATTGATTTCTAAGGTTTCTAACCCTTCGTCAACTTCTCTAGTAACTTCTAGTACTTTATCTTTTATATTAAGGTTTGAAGCAAAGGTACCTTGTGACCAACCTAACAGCGCAGCTAACATCTGCCCTCTTTGGGCAGTGTCGTCGTCAATTGCTTGCTTGCCCAATAAAACTAATTCTGGATTTTCTTTTTCTACAATCTTTTTTAAAATCTTTGCAGCTCCTAAGGGTTCCACATTACTGTCTGTTATTATATGAATTCCTCTGTCGGCACCTACAGCCAAAGCTTTGCGTACTGATTCTTGTGCTTTTTCATTTCCAATTGTAACAGCAATAACTTCTGTCGCCTTTCCTGACTCTTTAATTTTTACTGCTTCTTCAACCGCATTATCATCTGGTGGATTAGTTGCCATTTTAACATTATCGGTGTGAACTCCAGTTCCATCCTCTTTAACTCTAATTTGAACGTTATAATCAATAACCCTTTTAACGGCGACTAAAATTTTCATTTAGGCTCTTAATAATTTATTTTCAGGATCGTAAGGACTGTCTTCAATAATTGAAACTTGATGCATTTTTCCCAATATATCTATTTCCAGTTTTTGTCCTACTTTTGCAAGATCTGGTTTAACCATACCTAAAGCTAGAGATTTATTTAGTCTAAAACCAAAATCTCCCCCAGTTGCTCTTCCTACTACAGAACCATTATTATAGATTGGATTATTTCCTAAAACATCCGCATCAATTACGCCGTGTACTTCCATAGTTACCAATTTATTGGAAAAACCTTTTTCTCTCCATTGATTCAATGCCGCAAGACCAATGAAATCTCCCTTATTAGGATGAATAAATCTATCTAGTCCAGACTCATAAGGTGAATATTCTATAGAAAGCTCAGTTCCAACTAATTTGTAAGATTTTTCTACCCTTAAACTATTCATAGCTCTAATGCCATACGGTTTTAAATTTAAATCTTTTCCAGCTTCCATCAACTTATCAAAAATATGATTTTGATATTCGATTGGATGGTGCAGCTCCCAACCCAACTCTCCTACAAAGTTTACTCTCATTGCGTTGCAGGGAGCTAAGCCAATGTTAATATTTTGTGCACTTAGCCATTTAAATTTGTCGTTAGAAAAATTAGTTTTGGAAATTTTTTGCATTAGTGTTCTAGCTTTTGGTCCAGAAACTACTAAAACTCCAATACTATTTGTTAAATTTTCAAACTGAACAGATCCATCTTTTGGCATCCACTTATGCATCCAATCATGGTCAAGTCTCTGGAAAGCTCCTGCTGATACTAAATAAAAACTGTTTTCTGATTCCTTCATAATTGTAAACTCAGAATGAACTCCACCTTTTGTATTCAAAGCGTGACAAAGATTGATTCTACCTATTTTTTTTGGAAGTTTGTTAGCAACTAATTTATTTAAAAATTCTTCTGCGTTAGGACCTTTAATTCTGCATTTAGCAAATGCTGTCATGTCTAACAGACCAACATTTTCACGAACATTTTTACATTCTCTTTCCATGCATTTAAACCAATTAGATCTTCTAAATGACCAATCATCTTCTTGTTTAGCGCCATCAGTTGCAAAAAAATTTGCTCTCTCCCATCCAAATTTTTGACCAAACACAGCTCCAAGCTTTTTCAAACGATCATAACATGGTGCTTGTCTTAAAGGTCTGCCAGCTGGTCTTTCTTCGTCGGGATAATGAATTACAAAAACGTTTTCATAGGCTTCTTCATTTTTTTCTAATAAATAAGATTTTGTTGCATAAGAACCATATCTTCTTGGTTCAACGCCCAACATATCTACCGTGGGTTCACCATCGATAATCCATTCAGCAAGTTGCCATCCGGCGCCACCTGCAGCGGTAATTCCAAAACTATGTCCTTCGTTTATCCAGAAATTTTTTAATCTCCAAGCAGGTCCAACTATAGGGTTTCCGTCAGGCGTATAACAAATTGCTCCGTTATAAACTTTTTTAACACCAACTTCACCAAAAGCTGGCACCCTTTTAATTGCTGATTCAATATGAGAACCTATTCGATCTAAATCTTCTTGAAATAATTCGTATTCGCTATCTTTTGAGGGGCCATCAACATAACAACATGGAGCTCCACGTTCATATGGCCCCAATATTAGTCCACCCGCTTCTTCTCTCATGTACCAAGAATTATCACTATCTCTAAGAACTCCCATTTCAGGTTTGCCTTCTTTTTTTCTTTTTTGAATTTCTGGATGAGGTTCAGTAACAATGTATTGATGCTGTACTGGTATAACTGGAATTTCTAAGCCTACCATCTTGCCGGTTTGTCTCGCAAAATTTCCACTACATGAAACAACATGTTCGCAAGCAATATCTCCTTTATCTGTAATTATTATCCAGCCATCTTTATTTTGTTTGATTGAGGTTACTACAGTGTTTCTATAAATTTCGGCACCACGATTTCTTGCGCCTGTAGCTAGAGCTTGTGTAACATCAGCGGGTTGAATGTATCCGTCCTCTGGATGTTGTATAGCTCCAACTAAACCCTCTATATTACACAACGGCCAAATTTCTTTTACTTGCTCAGGTTTTAAAAATTTAACATTAACTCCAATCGTTTTTGCAACTCCAGCATACTGATGATATTCATCCATACGATCTTTTGTTTGAGCTAGGCGAATATTTGAAACAACGCTAAAACCAACGTTTTTGCCAGTTTCTTCTTCTAAAGTTTTATATAAATTAACTGCATACTTATGTAGTTGGCCAACTGAGTAGCTCATATTGAAAAGTGGTAATAAACCTGCTGCATGCCAAGTCGATCCGGAGGTTAATTCTTTTCTCTCGACTAAAACAACATCTGACCAACCTTTTTTCGCTAGATGGTAAAGCATACTAACTCCAACAGCACCTCCACCTATGACTACTACTTTGGTTTTTGATTTCATAAAATAAATATGATTAAATTTACGTAATTTCTAAATGTAAGGATATAATAGGTCAAGTTAGTTCTAAAAAAGATGAACAGTAATATTACTAAAATTGTAACTTTAATACCTAGTGCAACTGAGATTGTTGCTTTTTTGGGTCAAAAGAATTCAATTGTTGGGCGTTCCCATGAATGTGATTATCCTAAAGATTTAAATAATGTAGCAAAATTAACATCTCCAAAACTAAATGTTGATGGAACAAGCGATGAAATTAATAAACAAATTAACACCATATTAGAAAATTCATTATCGGTTTACAAAGTTAATGTGGAAAAACTTAAAGAATTAAATCCAGATTTTATAATAACCCAAGCACACTGTGAAGTATGTGCTGTAAGTTTTTCAGAAGTAAAAAATATAGTTGACAAATATTTTAATCGAAAAACTAAAATAATATCTCTCGAACCTAATACTTTAAATGATGTTTTTAACGATATTAAAAGGGTGGCTAAAGATCTTAATATTGAAAATAAATCCAATAACAAGCTTATTGAAAATTTGAAAATAAGACTAAAAAAAATAAAAAACTTATCAGCTATACAAAAACAAAAGCCATCGGTAGCTTGCATAGAATGGATTGATCCGCTCATGGTTGCAGGTAACTGGATACCTGAAATGGTAGAGATTGCTGGAGGCACTAACATATTGGGAAAATCTGGTGATAATTCTCACTGGATAAAATTTGAAGAAATTATAGATCAAAATCCCGAAATTATTATTTTTATGCCATGTGGATTTAATATAGAAAAAACAAAAAAAGAATTAGATAACTATATAAAAAAAAATAATAGCCTGCGTTCATTAAAGGCCTACAAAAATCATAAATTATTTGTTGCCGATGGAAATCAGTTTTTTAATAGACCGGGGCCAAGGTTGATTGAGTCTTTAGAAATATTTGCTGAAATAATACATCCAAATATTTTTGATTTTAATCACAAGGGTGTTGGCTGGATCAACTATAATGATTAAAAAAATTATACTTTTGCTTGCAATACTGGGGCCATTTATTCTTTATTTTTTTTCTATGTGGTTATTAAAATTGGAAAAGAAAAAATACCCTATTTTAAAACTTTCTATAGCTAGTGTAATTTTACTAGTTGTGGCTTTGGGAATTTTTCGTTTTTATGGAGATTTTTCTCCAGACACTAAATACACTCCTGCAAAATATAAAGATGGAAAGTTAGTACCAGCAGAAAATAAATAATGAAAATATTATTTAAATTTATTTTATTTTTTTTACTATTAACAAATATTTCTAGTGCAGATTTGCTTAAGCCAAATACTATATTAGAACCAATAGATGTTCTTATGATTCAGTTAAACTCTTTAAAAAACAACAATATTCCCTATAAAGATGCAGGAATTGAACAAACATGGGAATTTGCTCACCCAAACAATAAAAAAGTAACGGGTCCTTTGGAAAAATTTAAAAAAATGATTTATAGCGAAAATTACCAATTATTAATTGATCACGAAAATTATGAAATAATCATATTAAAACAATCAAAAAATATACTTGTTTATAAAGTTTCTATTTTATCTAAAGACAAAAAAAAATATTATTATAGATGGCAAATTGAAAAAGTTGTAGAAGATGGAAATCTTAAAGATTGCTGGATGACAACTGGAGTATCAAACCCTGAATTCTTAGGAGACATTATTTGAAAGAAGAAGAATTAGATAATATTTGTGAAGAATGCAAAAAAGAAGATGAAAGCGTTTCTCAAAACTTAATCATGCATGGATATAAGATTTGTGATTCATGTAAAATATCAAAAACTATTTTTCCAGTTTAACTTGGGCTGGGACCGAAAAGTCGCAGTATTATCACTAAAAAAATAGCTTGAGCTAAAAAACCAATAACAACAACCCCAATGGCTCTCCATGTACTTTGATAATCAAGGGCTTGCCTCACGGCGATAATCATTGCAACTAACATCCATATTGCCGCACCGATAAAAGTTATACTCATCAACTCGGGAGTAAAACCAAAAACTCGAATGAGCCCCGGAGCACTGGAAAAACCGATCGTTCTTAATAGTTCGCCGTGATCGGCTACTGTTGTGGGTTCTGGAAAAAGTTTTGCACCAATAAAATAGATTATATACGCCCAAACATACCAACTGACCAATGATAAAAGAGGGGCCAGCAAAAAATTAGACGCACCAAGTGATATAGCTCCTACCCCCGCAGCTAAACTTGAAAGTACCACAACTCCTGCTGCTTGATAGGTTGCAGACTT
>ENA-OQTX01000080-OQTX01000080.1-marine-metagenome-genome-assembly--contig:-NODE-80-length-27040-cov-9.498535_pt1 | contig 27040 bp, 23 predicted proteins | sample MGYA00240992_ERZ505281 | MGnify/ENA primary metagenome ERZ505281 (study PRJEB26146, sample SAMN05422147) | marine metagenome | isolation source: South Atlantic Ocean | place: Atlantic Ocean:South Atlantic... | reverse complement strand
GATATAGCACAGTCAACTTCTGTAGATGGTTTTAATATTAATCTTATAGGAACTAATAATTATGAAGATACTAAAAATTCTGATGTAATTATTATTACAGCCGGGATACCAAGAAAACCTGGCATGACAAGAGATGATTTATTAGGAACTAATTTAAAAATAATTAAACAAGTTGCTGAAGAAATAAAAAAAACATCCCCTGAGGCGTTCGTAATTTGTATTACAAATCCTTTGGATATAATTGTTATGGCATTGCAGAAGTATTCAAGTTTACCAACAAATAAAGTTGTAGGAATGGCTGGAATATTAGACTCTTCAAGATTTAAATATTTTCTGTCACAAGAGTTAAAAGTGGACGTCAAAAATATAAATGCCTTGGTATTAGGTGGACACGGAGATTCCATGGTACCTATGTTAACTCACACAAGAGTTAATGGAAAATCATTAAAACAATTAATTTTGGAAAATAAAATTTCGGAGGAGAAATTGAATGCAATAATTGAAAGAACACGAAAAGGAGGTGCTGAAATAATTAAATTTTTGGAAAAGGGATCAGCTTTTTATGCTCCAGCGGCATCAGGAGTGGAAATGGCCGAGTCATATATTAAAAACTTAAAAAAAACTTTACCCTGCGCTGCTTATCTAAATGGAGAATATGGAATTAAAAATTTGTATGCAGGAGTGCCAGTAGTAATAGGTGATCAGGGTGTAGAAAAGGTAATTGAGATCAAATTAGAAGATAAAGAAAAAGAAAATTTTGAAATCTCAGTAAAAACGGTAAAAGAACTTTTTGAAGTTGCGGTTAAAATTGATCCTGATCTAGCAAATTAATTTTTAATTCTTTATATTCAATATTGAATAAAATTTTATGATTTCGAAATTTTTGTTTCACAAAAACAAAATCTTTATATTATTTCTTTTTTTCTTTTCAATAATTATTAATCAGCACTATGGTAACCGAGGAGCTTTTCCAATGGATAGCTTTCATTTTTTTGATTCTGGTTACCGAGTATTAAATGGAGAAGTTCCTTTTATTGATTATTGGTTAGTCAAAGGACCCTTACTTGACTACATACAGGCCGTTTTTTTTTATATATTTGGGATAAATTGGCAGAGTTATGTATTACATGCGTCTCTGATCAATGCATTAATAACTATTAGTACTTTTTTCGTCTTAAAAAATTTTAAACTTAAAACTACCTACTGTTTTTTGTATTCTCTGCTTTTTTCAATACTCGCTTACCCTTCTAGCGGAACCCCTTTTATAGATCATCACTCTGCTTTCTTTTCTCTATTAGGGATCTATAGTTTATTATTGGCAATAAATAATCAAAGAAAATTGTATTGGGCATTAATACCAGTATTCTTAGGTTTTGCCTTCCTTTCAAAACAGGTTCCTGCTTCATATGTTATTTTGTCTGTTTCTTTTATTTTACTTTTGTATTCTTTTATTAATAATAAATTTGATTGCATTAAATATTCTTTTGTCAGTTCGGTGTCCTTTGTTTTTTTAATTTTGATTTTTGGCAAATCTCAAGGTATAACGCTTTCTTCTTTTTTAGATCAGTATATATTTTATCCGCAAACAATAGGCGTGGAAAGATTTAAAAATTTAAATTTAACTTATCAAAACATTATAGAAAATTTTATTTTAATTCATTTAGCAATTATTCCATTATTTTACGAAAATCTTAAAAAAATTTTTTCTATTAAAAATTACATAAAACACAATAACTTCTATATTTTTTTAGTTTTGCTATTTCTAACCTTTTCTTTAATTTTACATCAATTATTAACAAAAAATCAGACATTTATATTTTTTCTGATTCCTATTTTGACTGCATTTTCCCAAATTAGTTTAACCGATAGTAAATTAAAATTTAAAAAACCAATATGTTTGATTATTGTTTTGATTTGTTTGTTTGCAACTTTCAAATACCATTTAAGATATAATGAGAACAGAAAATTTCATGAGTTAAAAAATGTAAATTTTGAATTAGCAGTTGATGCAAAAAAAATACATAAAAAATTATCAGGATTAAATTGGATTACACCTCAATTTAAAAAAAATCCTACAGAAGAAATTAATATCATCAATCGAATTGAGTCTCTCTTAAAGAAGGACACTAGAAATAAAATGGTAATAACCAATTACCCCTTTTTTTCAATTATATTGGATCAAAAACTCTACTCGCCCAGTAGAGTATACACTGGTGATGGGACTACACATCCGCTAAGGGGCAGTGAATATGCCGCAAAGTACAAAGAATTAATGGATAATATAATTTTAAAAAATAATATTTCAGTTATTTATGTCATCAATACAGTCAATAAAAATACTAATTTTCATTATATTAATTTATATCAGCATTGTTTTGAAGAGATTTCATTACTTAGCCAATTAAAAAGTTACGAGCTAAAAAATTGTAACTAGATACGTGAATAATTAAATAATATTGTATAATTTTTATGAAACATAAAAATATTGATGAAATAAAAAAATTGGAAAGTTTACCTAAAATAATAAAACTATTTTCAGATCAAGAAATTAAAAATATATCAGAGTTATATAATTCTTTACCTGTTACGGTACACAACCAAAAACAAAATATAATTAAAAAAAGATGGCTTCAAAATTACAGCAAATCTTTAGATACAATGTATATTTCCAAACTAAAAGAAGTTTTAGGTGAATTCAAAATGGATAATCTTAAATCTGAAAAGGGAGAAGATTTCTTCGGTCTATTTCATGAAAGTTTTTCACCTCTTAAATTGCATGTTGATTCAGGATTTGAAGAGAAAGATATAATTTTTAAACAGGTAGTTACACCTCTTTCACCGATAGGAGAAACAGTTATTTTTAAAAATAGATGGTATGGAAAATCTACCTCCTTTACTATCGATGCAGATGAATTAAAATTTAAACCGGGGCCAGGACAAAACGAAAGATCACGTGAGCATTTAGGTACAGAAGAGTTTGATAAGACAATTTATAAAAAATATTTAACTCATATAGATATTAACAATCTTAAAGGTTTAAAAGTAGAACTTGTATATCAATGGAAAGTTGGAGAAACTCTCATTATGGACAGAAGTCATATCCACTGTTCATCTTCAAAGATTGTGAACAAAAAATTAGGGCTAACAACTTTTACAAAAAAAAAATAGAGTTTTTTATAAAATTGTGATGATTAAATATGTTATTTTAATTCCAAGTTTTAATGACTGGGAATGCTTAAATCTTTTAATACCAAAGATTGATCAAGCATTGAAAAATACAAATGAAAATGTGGATGTTCTCATTGTTAATGATGGATCAACAAAAAAAAATAATTTGGTATTTAAAAAAATGTCCCATTTAAAAAAAATTGAGGTTTTAAATTTAAGAAAAAATGTTAAAGCCCAAATAGCTATAGCCACCGGTTTAAATTTTTTAAAAAAAGAAAAATTTCAAGGAGGAATTATAGTCATGGATGCTGATGGCCAAGACGATCCAGAATATTTAATAGATATTTTTAAGGAGTCAAAAAAGAATCCTGAAAGAACTATTACAATTAATAGAACTAAACGTGATGATGAACTTCCATTCAAAATTTTATATCAAATGTATTTATTTTTGTCATTTTTGTTGACTTTTAAATATTTAAAATTTGGTGTTTATAGCTATTTACACTCTAGCTCTTTGGACAAAATTCTTTCTACCAATGATATACATTTGGCTTACGCAGCTTCACTTGCAAAGCATTTTAAAAATAAGAACGTAATTTTTGCACCTAGAAAAAAAAGGATACTTGGCGAAAGTCAAAACAATTATAAATCTCTAACTCATTATGCTTTAAAAATAATATCCGTTTTTAGAAATCAAGTATTAATTAATTCTATAGTACTTGTTTTTATAAGTTTTTTATTGTCTAAGTTGATAACTTCTTCAGCACTTTTTTTATTCATTTTATTGGCTCTTTTATTTTTCAACGTAATAATTTTTTTATTAGCTTACCAAATTAATAAATCACACTTAGTAAATGACACTTTAAAGAATATAGAAAATATAGAAAATTTAAGAAATGAACTTTTATAATGAATATTCACGAATATCAGGCTAAAGATCTTTTAAAAGAATTTGGAGCTCCTGTACCAAAAGGAGTTGTAATTTATGATATTAAAGAAGTTGCGCAAAAAACTAAAACTTTAGGCACCAATAATTTAGTAGTTAAAGCGCAAATTCATGCAGGAGGTAGAGGAAAAGCAGGTGGTATTAAATTAGTAAAAACCAATGAAGATTTAATTAAAGAGACTTCCAATATGTTTGGAAAAACTTTAATTACACATCAGACCGGACCTCAAGGTAAAAAAGTTAAAAGATTATACATTGAAGAAGCTTCTGAAATACAGAAAGAGTTTTATTTATCTTGCTTGGTGGACAGAGCAAGTTCAAAAATAGCGTTTATAAGCAGCACGGAAGGTGGAATGGAAATCGAAAAAGTGGCCAAGCAGAATCCTGAGAAAATTATAACAACTAAATTTGATTTAAAGGATGTAATTACTGAGCATGATTTTGAGAATATTATTAAAGTTTTCAAATTGGATAATAAGCAAAAAAACCAGGCTAAAAAATTAATTAATTCAATTTTTAATCTTTTAATACAAAAAGATGCAAATTTAGTTGAAATAAATCCTCTTATAGTAACCAAATCTGCGAATCTTTGTTGTTTAGATGCAAAGATTAATTTTGATGACAATGCAATGTTTAGACATCCAGATATACTGAAATTGAGGGATCTAAATGAAGAAGATCCGATTGAAATTGAAGCTAGTAAACACAGTTTATCCTATATAAAACTCGATGGTTCAATTGGATGTATGGTAAACGGCGCCGGTTTGGCTATGGCCACAATGGATATAATCAAGTTGTATGGAAAAGAACCAGCGAATTTTTTAGATGTAGGAGGAGGGGCTTCTAAGGAAAAGGTTACAGCAGGTTTCAAAATTATACTTTCTGATAAAAATGTAAAAGGTATTTTAATTAATATTTTTGGCGGTATTTTACGTTGTGACATATTGGCCAAAGGTTTAGTCGAGGCCATAAAAGAAATAAAGTTACATGTGCCATTAGTTGTAAGATTGGCAGGTACTAATTTTGAGGAAGGAAGAAAAATATTAAATGAATCAAGTTTAAAAATTTTATCTGCAACAGATTTGGACGATGCGGCTAAAAAAATAGTGGAAGTTGTTGAATAAAATGTCAGTTTTAATTGACAAAAATACTAAAGTAATTTGTCAGGGTTTTACAGGACATCATGGAACGTTTCATTCTGAACAAGCTTTAAAATATGGAACCAAACTCGTAGGCGGCGTAACTCCAAATAAGGGTGGAAAAAAACATCTGGGGCTACCAGTTTTTAACACCGTAGAGGAAGCAAAAAAGGTAACAAGCGCAAATGCCACCATGATATATGTTCCAGCGAAATTTGCCGTATCCGCAATATTTGAAGCCATCGAATCAAAAATTGAATTGATTGTCTGCATAACCGAAGGAATACCAACTCTCGATATGATTAGAGTTAAACAGGCTCTCAAAAATAGTAAAAGCAGATTAATCGGTCCAAATTGTCCTGGGATAATTACACCTGGAGAGTGTAAGATTGGAATTATGCCCGGCAATATTCATAAAAAAGGATCAGTTGGAATTGTATCAAGATCGGGAACATTAACGTATGAAGCTGTAGCTCAAACTACCGAAATTGGTTTAGGTCAATCTACTTGTATAGGAATAGGAGGAGACCCAGTAAATGGAACAAATTTTATTGATTGTTTAGAACTTTTTTTAAAAGATCCAGAAACCGAATCTATTTTGATGATAGGTGAGATCGGTGGTGTTGCAGAAGAAGAAGCAGCGGAGTTTATTAAATCTTCAAAAGTAAAAAAACCCACGATTGGTTTTATTGCTGGTTTAACAGCTCCAAAAGGTAGAGTAATGGGGCATGCTGGAGCTATTGTTTCAGGTGGAAAAGGTAATGCCAAAGATAAAATCGAAAAAATGAAGTCTTGTGGTATTACAATATCAAATTCACCTGCCTTGCTTGGAAAAACTTTACAAGCAGAACTTGCAAGATAATTTTTTCGATTTTATAATGGAATATAGTTTATTTTAACAATTAATGACCTCAATCAAAGATAATACAATCTTCGACAAAACATCGTTTTTGGAGGGTAGTAATAGTTCTTTTATTGAAGAACTTTATTTAAAATATATTAACAACCCAGAAAATGTTCCCCAAAGTTGGAGAGAATTTTTTGACGGTTTAGATGAAGATCAAAAAATCATACAAACTGAAATACAAGGACCAAGCTGGTCTCCTAAAAAAAATAATATTTCACAAATAATTGATAAAGTTAAAATTTCAGCAGAAGATAATTTTACAAAAAAAGAACTTTTATCAAATGGTGATCTTGCAACAAGAGATGGATACGAAAAAGAAAAAGAGCAATCGGTCAAAGCTATTGCTCTTATAAGGGCCTATAGAATTAGAGGACACCTTATCGCAAATCTTGACCCATTAGGAATGATGGAAAGAAAATATCTAAATGAACTTCATCCATCTAATCATGGTTTTCAAAAAGAAGATTATAATAAAAAGATTTATCTAAGAGAGTATATGGATAGTAAGTACGCAACCATTAATGAAATACTTTCATTTCTTAAAAAAACTTATTGTTCAACTATAGGGGCTGAGTATATGCATATCTCAGACCCTAATGAAAAAAAATGGTTTAGAGAAAGAATGGAAAAAAAAGAAAATCAATTAAATTTTACAAACAGCGGTAAGAAGTTTATTTTAAATAAACTAATTCAAGCAGAAGGTTTTGAAAAATTTTTAGCTGTTAAATTTGTTAGTACCAAAAGGTTTGGCCTAGATGGTGGAGAAGCATTAATCCCAGCCTTAGAACAAATCATAAAACGAGGCGGTCATTTAGGTGTTAAAGAAATTAAAATCGGCATGCCGCACAGAGGGCGATTAAATGTATTAGCAAACTTGTTACAAAAATCTTATAAAAGAATTTTCAATGAATTCGCGGGTGAGTTCGGTTCCTCAATAGTTGAATCAGCAGGAGATGTAAAATATCATTTAGGAGCTTCTTCTAATAGGGAATTTGATGGTAATTTAGTTCATATAAGCCTAACAGATAATCCTTCTCATCTTGAGGCTGTTGACCCTGTTGTATTAGGTCAAACTCGTGCTAAACAATTTTTTCACAAAGATAAAAAAAGACAAAAAGTGGTTCCTATTTTAATTCATGGAGACGCTGCCTTTGCAGGCCAAGGTGTTGTTGCCGAATGTTTTGCCATGTCTGGGTTAAGAGGACACAACACAGGAGGAACAATTCATATCATAGTGAATAATCAGATAGGTTTTACTACAAATCCAAGATTTGCCAGATCTTCACCCTATCCATCTGACATAGCAAAAATGGTTGAAGCACCAATTTTACATGTGAACGCAGATGATCCAGAAGCCGTAGTTCATTGCGCAAGAGTAGCAATAGAATTCAGACAGCAGTTCAATAGAGATGTAGTAATCGATATGATTTGCTATCGCAGGTGGGGCCACAATGAAGGAGATGAGCCTTCTTTCACTCAGCCTTTGATGTATCAAAAAATTAGACAGCATCCAACAACACTTAATGTTTATGGTGAAAAACTTATAAAAGAAGGAACAATTACCGCTGAAGAATTTGATAAAAATAAAAAAGAATTTAAGAACCTTCTGGACGAGCAATTAAAAACTGCTAAAGAATACAAACCAAAACTCGAATGGTTTGAAGGAGTTTGGTCAAGATTCAGACCTGAAAAAGGTAAGGATAAAAGGGGAGTTACAGGCGTAACAGCAGACACAATTAAGAAAATTGGAAAAAGAATTACCTATATTCCTGAAGATTTCAATGCTCATCCAACCATAAGAAAAATTTTTGAAAATAAAAAGAAAATGTTTGAGAATGGAACAGGATTTGATTGGGCAACAGCTGAGCAATTAGCATTCGCAACTTTATTGGAAGAAGGGTATCCTGTAAGACTTTCAGGCCAAGATTCTGGAAGAGGAACATTTAGTCAAAGACATTCTGTGCTTCGCGATCAAAAAAATAATAGTTACTATACTCCGTTGAATAATATTTCCAAGAAACAAAAAAGATTTGAGGTCATTGATAGCTTGCTTTCAGAGTTTGCAGTATTAGGTTTTGAGCATGGCTATGCTCTTTCTGAACCAACAACTTTAGTGGTGTGGGAAGCTCAGTTCGGTGATTTTGCAAATGGAGCACAAGTTGTAATAGATCAGTTTATTGCCTCAGGAGAAAGAAAATGGTCAAGAGCGAGTGGTTTAGTAATGTTATTACCACATGGTTATGAAGGACAAGGTCCTGAACATTCTTCAGCAAGATTAGAAAGGTTTTTACAATTATGTGCTCATGAAAACATTCAAGTTATGAATTGTACTACGCCAGCAAATTACTTTCATGCTTTACGAAGACAAATACACAGAGATTTTAGGAAACCTTTAATAATTATGACACCTAAATCTTTACTAAGAAACAAAAGATGTACTTCAAATTTAGAAGATTTTAACAAAAAAAACACATTTCACAGAATCCTTAAAGATCATGCAGAAGTTGGAGGATATGGTTTAATTAAACTTCAAGAAGATAAAAAAATTAAAAAAGTGGTTTTATGTTCAGGAAAAATTTATTTTGATCTTGTAGAAGCTAGAGAGAAAACAACAAATGATAAGGTGCTTTTTATCCGGATAGAACAATTGTATCCATTCCCAGTTAAAACATTGGCACAGGAGTTAAAAAAGTTTAAAAAAAATGCAAGATTCTTTTGGTGTCAAGAAGAACCCCAAAATATGGGTGCTTGGAATTCTGCAAGGAATTACATTGAGTGGACCTTAAATTATATAAAGGCTGAAAATCGAAAAGTTAGCTATATTGGTAGAAAACCAGCCGCGTCACCAGCAACAGGATATTTAAAAAAACATCTTGCGCAACAAAAAGAAATAATAGAAAAGGTACTAAGCTAGTCATGCCCAATCAAATTTTAGTACCATCTTTAGGAGAGTCTATTACCGAAGCAACTGTGTCTAAATGGTTTAAACAAGTTGGTGAATCGGTTGATTCAGACGAACCTTTGGTGGAATTAGAAACCGACAAGGTTAATATTGAAGTTCCCTCTCCGTTAAGTGGAACACTAACATCAATCAAAGTAAAAGAAGGTGACGTAGCGGAAGTAGGAGCTTTGTTAGGTATTGTGAAAGATGAACAATCAAGTTCAACAGTAATTGATAAAGAGGAAAATAGGCAGCAAGAGAAATATGTGCCACCTATAACAGCTGAAAAAAAAAATATTAATAAAAAAAGTAAAAAAACTCACTTAGAGAAACAAAAACCTTTAAAACTTGTTGATACTGTTGAAGAACGAAGCGAAAAGGAGGAACCTTTAATTTTAGATAATTTAGCAGATAGTGAGATTAATAATAAAGACGTAATCATAGAAAATGAAATAGAGAAAAAGTATGTACCACCAAAAACTAAAAAAAATTTATCACCAGCAGTAAGAAAAATAGCTGAAGAAAATCAAATAGATATATCAAATTTAGAAGGGAGTGGAAAAGACGGAAGGATTTCCAAAGGAGATTTGCTGAACTTAATGGGTAATTATCCGCAACCATCAACTCGGAGAAGCAGTCATGGACCGGAAGAGCGAGTGAAAATGACAAGGTTGAGAGTTACAATTGCCAAACGTTTAAAGGAGTCTCAAGATACTGCTGCAACGCTATCAACCTTTAACGAAGTTGATATGCAAAGTATTAATCAAATGAGACAAGATTACAAAGAAGATTTTCAAAACAAATATTCGGTCAAATTAGGCTTTATGTCTTTTTTTGTAAAATCTTGTGTTGTTGCGCTTAAAAATTTCCCTGCATTAAATGCAGAAATAGAAGGAAACGAAATCGTATACAAAAATTATTATAATATTGGTATTGCAGTTGGTACGGATAGAGGTTTAGTAGTTCCAGTTCTTAAAAAAGCCGACGAGTTGTCTTTTGCAGACATAGAAAAAAACATTTTTTTATTATCGGAAAAAGCAAGAAAAGGAAAAATAATTATTGATGATTTGCAAGGAGGAACATTTACCATATCAAATGGAGGAATTTATGGATCAATGTTGTCAACTCCAATTTTGAATCCACCGCAAACAGGCGTGTTGGGCATGCACAACATTGTAGAAAGACCGGTTGCAAAAGAAGGCAACATCGTCATAAGACCCATAATGTATTTAGCTTTATCTTATGATCATAGAATAGTTGATGGAAAAGAAGCAGTCTCTTTCCTAAGAACTGTAAAAGAATGTCTCGAAGAGCCACGTAGATTATTTTTAGATCTTTAAAATGCAAAAAAGTTTTGATGTAATTGTGATTGGAGGAGGTCCAGGTGGTTACGTTTGCGCAATTAGGTCAGCACAATTAGGTTTCAACACAGCTTGTGTAGAATCAAGAGGAACTCTGGGTGGTACCTGTTTAAATGTAGGATGTATACCTTCTAAAAGTTTGCTTAATTTATCTGAAAACTATCATAAAGCTCAAAGGGAATTTAACGGTTTAGGAATAGAAGCTAGTCACATCAAACTTAATTTATCTAAAATGATGAGTAACAAAAATAAATCAGTATTAACACTTACAAAAGGTGTGGAATATTTATTTAAAAAAAACAAAATTACTTATTTGAAGGGCAATGGATCCATATCGTCTCAAAATATCGTTACAGTCGTTGATGAGTTTAAAAAAAAATCGAATTATCAAACCAAGAATATAGTAATAAGCACGGGATCTATTCCAGCATCTTTACCAGGGATAAAAATTGATGAGAAAATTATTGTTTCATCTACAGGAGCCTTATCTTTTAACAAGGTACCCAAGGAACTAATTATTATTGGAGGAGGTTATATAGGATTAGAAATGGGTTCCGTTTGGAAAAGACTAGGATCCAACGTCACTGTAGTTGAATTTTTGGATCATATTATTCCAGGAATGGACAGTGACATTTCAACTGAATTTTTAAAAATTCTTAAAAAACAAGGGATTAATTTTAAATTGAATTCAAAAGTGACTGCAGTTAGTACAGTAAAAGATCAGGCAGTTGTTGATTTTACAAATAATGAGAGTGCTAAAAGAGAAAGGATTCAAACTGATAAAGTCTTGATTGCGGTGGGAAGAAAACCAAATATTGAGGGATTAAATTTGACAAAAATAGGCATTAAAAAAGATACTCAAGGTAGAATCCAGGTTAATAAAAAATTTCAAACAAAATTTGAGAATATTTATGCTATCGGTGACGTTATTCCAGGACCTATGTTAGCACATAAGGCAGAAGATGAGGGAATAGCAGTAGCAGAAATAATAGCTGGTCAAGCAGGGCATGTAAATTATGATGTAATTCCAGCAGTAATCTATACTTCACCTGAAGTGGCTGCTGTTGGCAAAACAGAAGAACAACTTAAAAAAGAAAAGATTAAATATAAAGTTGGAAAATTTCCTTTCCTAGCAAATTCAAGAGCCAGAGTTAATAACGAAACAGAAGGTTTTGTAAAAATAATTGCTGATGAAAAATCAGATAAAGTTTTAGGAGCACATATGATAGGACCCCATGTTGGTACTATGATTGCAGAAGCGGCTTTAGCAATGGAATTTGGCGCAAGCTCGGAAGATATTGCTCGAACGTGTCATGCTCATCCTACACATACAGAAGCAATTAAAGAAGCTGCGTTAGCAGTTGATAATAGACCAATACATTATTAAAAAATTTTATATCAAATACAAAAAGTATGAAAATTACAAAAGCAATGATTCTTTGCGCCGGTTTTGGTAAGCGACTCCAACCTTTAACGCTTTCTAGTCCTAAGCCGCTATTAAAAATTGATGGTAAAACATTATTATCCAATACTTTAAATATTTTAGAGCAGTTTGGAATAAAACAAGTTGTAATTAATGTTCATTATCTGGGTGATCAGATTATAGATTATATCAAGAAAAACGAATTTAATATGGCAATTACTACAGTAAGTGAAAAGGATAAAATTTTAGATACTGGTGGAGGAGTATTAAATGCCCTTCAACATTTTTCAAATGAACCCTTTATAGTTATCAATCCGGACACAATTTGGAATTCAAATTATTTAGAAGAGTTAAAAACGATGGAAAAGGAGTTTTTTATAAATAAAAAAAATAAGTGTTTTTTACTTGTTGTTAATAAGAATAAAAGTTTTGACCAATCTTTTAAGGGAGACTTTAATTTAGAAAATAACTTAATTAGCAGAAAAGACACAGATGACTTAAAGTATATTTATACAGGTGTTCAAATTATAAAACCCGATGTTTTTGATCATTTCAGCTTAAAAGTGTTTTCAATAAATAAGATTTGGGACGATCTTATTCAAAATAAAGTTTTATTTGGAAAAGAAAGCAATATTAATTTTTTACATGTAAGCACTATAAGCATATATAAAAGTTTATTAGAAAAGAATTTCAGACATTAAACAAAATATTTCTAGCTCGCTTATCATCCAGATATTTATATTTTTTAACCTCTAAATTTTTACCAAAAGTAATTAAGAGAGGGTTCCCAGTTGGGATTTCAAAATCTATAATTTTTTTATTAGAAATATTTAGCAGTTTTTTGCATAGAGCCCTTAAAGAATTTCCATGCGCAGCAATCAAAATATTTTTATTGGAAGAAAGCAGTGGTTTTATATTTTTTTTATAATATGGCATAACACGCTCGAATGTATTTTTTAAAGACTCACTATCAGGCATTTTGTCGGTTGGAATATTTATGTAAGTTTTATTTTTAGAAGGATGGTTAGGATGCGTTTTTTTCATGGTAGGCGGTGGTACATTCCAAGATCTTCTAAAAATATGGACCTGTTTTTTCCCAAGTTTTTTCATCATTTCATCTTTGTTGAGGCCAGTTAATGCTCCGTAATGTCTTTCATTCAATTCCCACGCTTTTTTGATTTCTGAATTTTTTTTGTTCAGAATATCTAAAATTATTTCTAAAGTATCGATCGCTCTTATTTGAACGGAAGTAAAATAGACATCGAATTCAATATTCAACTTTTTAATTAATTGTCCCGCATATTTAGCTTCAGACTTTCCGTGGTCAGTTAAATCTACATCGGCCCACCCAGTAAAGCGCCTTTCCAAGTTCCAAATGCTTTGTCCATGGCGAATTAAAATTAGATTGTTCATATTAAGTAAAATATAATGCCAACCATTATATAGAATTGTTTGTATGGATAAAGTGATCAGTTTTCTAAAGTTTATTTTTCATATTTCGATACTGTTACTGATTATAATTTCTTTATTTCCAGGAAGTTTGTTGGGTTTTTTTCTTTACAACGATCTTGGTAGGCAACCCAATTTAATCGCAAATCCTTTTGGCACTGCAATTAATCATTTTATTTGTTATTTTTATGTGTCTATGCTTGGGTTATGTCTTTACTTAAGAAGCAATAATTTTCAAAAACTAGTTTACAGTCTTTTCTTTTTATCCATTATTCTTGAAGTTTTGCAGTTCATAGTACCCAATCGTGCCTTTGAAATTTATGATATTTCTGCTAACTTTGCTGGTGTATTAGTTGCTTATTTTTTAGTAAAAATTTATCAATTTTGGAGCAAGTCATGAACAAATTTAGCGAAAGAGAAAAAAGTTTTGAAAAAAAATTTATGCATGATCAAGAGTTGCAATTTAAAGTTTCTGCTAAACGTAATAAATATTTGGCAGAATGGGCTGGTTCAAAGCTTGGAAAAAATGACGAGCAGAGACAAAACTATGTTCAAGAAGTAATTAAAGCTGACTTGGAAGAGGCTGGCGACGAAGATGTATTTAGAAAGGTTAAGAAAGATTTTGAGAATTCTGCTATAAATATAGATGATTCGGAAATTAGAAATCAAATGTCGCTTGCTTTAGAACGTGCCAAAGAAGATTTTAAATAATATTAAAATAACACTACTTTACTTTGTTATTTTTTCTTTATTAGCTTCTTGTAACTCCATTCCAAAGAATACTGAAAATGCATGCAGTATATTTTCTGAACGTTATTTTTGGTACAAGTATGTCAAAAATAGCTCCGAAAAATATGGCGCTCCTGTTCATATGATTTTGGCTTTTGTAAATAAAGAATCGGGTTTTAATAGATATGCAAAACCTCCGAGAACCAAATTATTTAAAATTATACCATATAAGAGACCTTCCAGTTCTTTGGGCTATTCCCAAGCGGTTAAAAAAACTTGGGAACAATATAAAAATGAAACTAATAATTCGTTAGCATTACGCACACGCTTCAAAGATTCGGTTATGTTTATTGGTTGGTATATAAATAAAACACACAAAATTAATAAAATTCCTCTTAATGATTCTTATCGTCATTATCTGAATTATTATTTGGGATGGGGAAATTATGCGCAGAAAGCTTACAAAACGGATAAAAAAGCAATTATTTTTGCAAAAAGTGTGAAGACACAATCAAATATTTACAGAAAACAATTGAAAAGTTGCAAAAAAAGTTTGGACAGAAAAAAATATATTATCTTTTAAGTTCTTTGTTTAGCTGAAGATCAACCGCATCAATTCTTTTAGTATTCTTTGTAAGCAGAACATACATTGTTGGCGTTACATAAAGAGTGAAAAAGGTTGATATAAGCATCCCTCCAAATATTGTTGCACCAACGGCTAAACGACTACCTTCCCCTGCACCTGGACCTATGTTTCCAACTAACAACGGAACCATTGCAATCATAGTTGAAAGTGATGTCATAATGATTGCACGAAATCTTCTTCTACAAGCTTCTAAAGCGGCACTTTGAATATTTTTTCCGGCTCTCCTAAGTTGGTTAGCCCAGTCAACTATTAAAATTGAATTTTTAGTGGAAATTCCAATTAGAATCACTAATGCGATCTGTGAGAAGATATTTATACTCGAATTGAAAAGTAAAATGAAAATTATACCGCCAAAAATTGAAAGAGGAACCGTTAAAAAAATTACAACGGGATGAATAAAACTGTTAAAGTTTGCAGCCATCACTAAGAAGGCAGTCAATAATGCTAATGCAAATATAATAAATAATTCATTACTAGTTTCTTTTAGTTCTTCTGATTTACCTTTCCATTCGATCCTTGCTTCTGGGACATTTTCATTTACAGTTTTTTCAAGATAACTTAAAGCTTCCGAAAGAGTATAATCTCCAACTAGTCTTGCGCTGATGGTAACAGCACGCTGTCTATCATAACGCGCTAAAATTTTTGCTGAACCAACCTCTTCAAACTCAACAAGATTAGCCAATGATATTAATTTACCTGTAGTACTCGAGCGTACAAAAATTTTAGTTAGGTTTTCGCTTTTTTTTCTATTTTCAATGCCAGCTTGAAGAATTATAGGATATTCTTTGCCCATTTGATTGAATTTTGTCACAGTTTTTCCGGAAAATAATGTCTGTACTGTTTCATTAATGGATTGAATAGAAACTCCTAAATCCTGAGCTTTTTTTCTATTTATTATAAATTTTACCTCAGGGTTCTGTCGGCTGAAATCAGATTCGATAGCAGCTAAATTTTTGTTCTTTCTTAGTTCCATCATTATTAATTTTTGCCATCTCTCTAATTCTTCATAGCTTTTTCCTTGCAAAACGAGTTGAATGGGTTTTCGAAACTGGCTGACTCGGATAGACTGTGGACTAATTGGAAATGCAAGGGTTTGAGGTAAGGTTACAATTTTCCCCATGGCTTTTCTCATAATTTTTTGAGCACTTTCATTTCTGTCTTTCCAATCATCGAGCAAAGCAATGATAATAAAACTATTATAGCTGTTTCCCGTACCCCATCCAGGCACTCGAAGAACTAATCTTTTGTAAGATTCATCTTCATTTTCGACTAAAGGAATTAATCTTCTTTCTATTTTCTCGGCTTTATCGGCTGTGTATTGGTAACTACTTCCGATATCAGTCTGGCCCACAATTAGATAGACCCCGCGGTCCTCTTGTGGCAGTAACTCCTTAGGGGCAAAATTGAAAAGTAATACGGATGCAATAACAACAGAAAACATAAATCCGATTATTACTTTATGTTTACTGATCCAGTAATTTAGTGTTTCCGTATAGAACTCTAAAAAAGATTTATAATATTTTTCAAATTTTAAAACAATTTTCGTTTTTTTCATATTTTTATTGAGGAACTTAGAAGCAAGCATTGGACTTAAGGTTAAAGCCACGAAAGAGGAAACTACAATTGCGAAAGTTAAAGTAATTGCTGTTTCTCTAAACAATGTTCCTGAAATCCCTTCTATGAAAATTAGTGGTAGGAAAACTGCGACTAATACTAAAGTAGTGCTTATTATTGCGAAGGTTATGCTTTCGGCTCCGCGAAGTGACGCAACTAAAGGAGTCTCACCATTTTCAATTCTGTGATAAATTGCGTCTGTCATAATGACGGAATCGTCAGTTATTATCCCAATTGCTAGTATAAAACTTAGAAGTACAAAGACATTTATAGATAAGTCAAAAATCCACAATCCTAAGAATGAACTAATTAAACTGATGGGAAGTGCTACCGCTGGAACGATTACAGCTTTTAAATTACCAAGAAACAGGTAAATGATTATTACTACCAATATAAAAGCTATAAATAATGTCTTCCATATTTCGAAAATACTTGCCTTTATGAACGTACTCCGGTCAAATGCAATACCTAATTTTAATCCATCGGGTAAAGTTTTTTGGATTTCTTTTATTCTTTTTTTTATTCTTTTTGATAATTCTACTGTAGAGGCATCTGATTTAGCATAAATTCCGATTCCGACAATTTTTTCATTAGGGTTCCCATCTTTACCTTGTGCTTTAAATAATGTCTTTTCATTTTCGGGACCAAATTTTACTTCAGCAATATTTTCTAAACGAATGACACTGTTTTTGACTTTTTTTATAGGCAGCTGTTTTATCGAGGATAAATCTTTGTACGCTTTGTCCACCGAAATTGATAATTCTAAATTGGGTCCATCGAAACTTCCTGCAGGAAGGCTCATATTCTCTCTTCGCAATGCCTGTTCAACCTCTTGTATTGTTAGATCGTTGGCGGCTAGTAAAACTGGATTTATGTAAACTCTTACACTTAGCGATCTCAAACCACCTAAAAGTACACGACCTACCCCTTTTATATTTGCGAAGCTGTCTATCAGAAATCTTCTAGAATAATCTCCTAGTTCCAGATCAGACCATTTTTCTGATCCTGAAACTGATACCCACATGGTCGTTGTGAATCCACTTGATTGTTTTAGTATCTCAGGTGCTTTAGCATCTTGTGGTAAATTATCAGCCACCCGAGAAATTTTTTCTCTAACATCATTTGCTGCAACGTCTAAATCAATAGAAGTTTCAAATTCAATCTTAATTTCAGCACGTCCAATTTGTGCAGTAGAGTCTATATGTTTTACACCTTCCACTCCTCCGATGACGTCCTCCAAAATTTCCACAATCTCACTTGAGATAATTTCAGCTGAAGCCCCTTCATAATTTACTTGTACTTGAATTACTGGCGGTTGGAGTCCTGAAGGCAATTCTCTTACTGGAAGCTTCGAAAAAACAAATAAACCAAAGACTACAAGTATCATTGAAAACACCGCTGCTACGACTGGCCTTTTGATTGAAAGTTCGGTGATATACATTATTGATTTTTTTTACTGCGATTTGATAATGGGTTTTATTTTCATATTTGGCCGAACTTTAGTTAACCCCTCGGCTACAACTTTGTCTCCTTGAGTTAAACCATCTAGAACTTCAAGATTTTCTTGGTCTCGGACTCCTGTTTCAATTTCCGTTTTCTTAATCATGTTATTTTCTATTACTTGATAAACAAATTTTTTATTTCCTTCCATTATGAGTGCGGTATCGGGAATACTTAAAGCATTTTTTTCATTGTACAATATTTCGATCTCAAGAAGAGAGCCAGGAAGAATCTCAAGATTTTCATTATTAATTTTTGCTCTAGCTAAGATCGATCTTGTTTGAGCATCCACTCTTGATGCTACTAACTCTATTGTTCCGGAGTAAGTTTTATCTTTATAGGCTGAAAATGTTGCATTTAGTTTTAAACCTTTTTTTAGGATTGCCGCGTATGTTTCAGGAATCGTTAGATCGCACAAAATTCTTCTAGAGTCGTCTAACGTTAAGATGATCGTATTTTCACCACCGAGTGAACTTCCGCTAATTCCTCTTTTACCAATGACACCCGAAAAAGGAGCAGTAATTGTTTTATTTGAAAGTGTAGCTAAAATATCTCCCTTATTTACTTTTGTGTTAAAGTTTATTGGTTCTAACAATTCATTCTTTTTAATTTTGAACGAAGTTGTTTTACTACTTAGGGAAGTACAATAGCTTTCTAAAGTTTGGCTAAAATTTTTATTTGTAACCACTTCAACGATTATACCTGGCGGTGGCCGTTTAGAAAATTTTTTCTCAAAATAAAGTCCCATTGAATAACGACCGACGATAATTACAGTAATGATGACAAAAAATAATATTATCCCAATAGTTATTTTTTTTGATCTCTTCATTTATTCTTTTCCATATTCACTCCATGAACCGACATAAATAATTGGCATATATTTATTATTTATCAAAGAATAAGCAACCCCTAATACTGATGCAGTCACGGAGGAACCGCAACTAAAAACAACATTATTATTAACTATTCCGAGAGATTTAAATTTTTTCTCTAAAATTTTTTTATTTAAAAAAGTATTGTCTTTAGGATTTATACATTCTGAGAATGGCAGACATTTTGAATTTTCAATTGACCCACTTCTTACGTTTGGTCTTGGTTCGAGCGCTAGACCCAAAAATCGATTTTTACTTCGTGCATCAATTAAAGCAAATTCTTTTTTTTCAATGTTCACATCGATTTCAGATTTATTTTTTATCAAACGTTTATTTTCTTTAGCTAAATATTTTGTTGGTATGGCTTTTGTCTCTTGATCGGTAACTTTTCTATTTTCTAATTTCCATTTTTTAAAACCTCCATTTAAAATAGAAACTAAATTTAATGAATGGCCAAAATAAATAAACTGAAACCAACATCTGCAACTACTAATTAAGTCACTGTTATCATAAATAATTACCCTATCATTATTTGATATGCCATTTTTTGAAAGTGTTGCTTCCCATTCTTTTTTTTCTGGAAGAAAATGATTATGAGGTAAATCTTTTCGTTGATTAGAATATTTGTCTAAATCAAAAAAAATAGCATTTTCTATGTGTTGTTTTTGATACTCGTTAAATCCATTTCTATCAGTCGAAAGGTGCCAGGAAGCATCAAGTATTTTAACCTTGCTTAAGTTATCATTAAGCCACTCAGTTGAAACTAAAGTCATTTTTCAGATTTTTTTTGAAAATACTTTTGGTGATATTCTTCAGCTTTGCAATAATTTTTTTCTTTTGATATTTTTGTAACTACTTTTCCATCCAATTTTTTGTTTATTTCGTTTAAAACTTTTTCAGCAATCTTTTTTTCCTTATCGGTATTGTAAAATATTTCTGAACGGTACTGATATCCGACATTCGGTCCTTGACGATTTGGTGTAGTTGGATCATGAAATTTAAAAAATAATCTAGCTACTTCTTCGTAAGAAAGTATTTTTGGATTAAATTCAACCTTCACAACTTCTATGTGTTCAGTGTTTCCACCGCAAACTTGTTCATAACTTACTGTTGGGCTTTTGCCTCCACAATATCCACATTCAGTAGAGATAACGCCAGGGATCCCCTTATATTTTGTCTCATCCCAAAAGCAACCAATACCACCTATAAATTTTTGCATAAAATTTTTTAATTTGATGATAAATATAAATCAAAATATCCGAATGATCAAAAACCAAAATCACTTGGGAGGAATCTATATGATTCTTTCAGTTTTATTTTTTTCTCTGATGGATATTTTGATAAAAATAACTGACGAATATGATGTGGGTCAGGTTATGTTTTGTAGAGCTATATTTGGCCTTATTCCAATATTTTTTTTAATACCTAAAAAAAAACTAAAAAATTTCTATAAAACAAAATATCCAGGATACCATTTTTTCAGAAGTTTCATCGGCGCCATCGCCATGTACGCCATTTTTGTAGGTCTTCGAAATCTTCAATTATCTGAAGTTACGAGCCTAGCTTTTTCGGGTCCAATTTGGGTTGTTATATTTTCAATTTTATTTTTAGGTGAAAAAATAAGAGCAAAACGTTGGATTGCAGTAGGACTCGGATTTGTTGGAGTTCTTATAATTTCAAAGCCAGGATTTGATAATTTAAATTTTTATTATATTTATCCAGTAATATTTACTCTAGGATTTGCTGGTGTGTCTATATTGATTAGAAAGCTAACACTTGTTGGTGAACCTGTTTATTTAATTGCTTTTTATTTTTCTATTTGTTCAGCAATTTTTGGTCTTTTTACTTTGCCACTTGGTAATTGGAAAATACCTACCAGTTATGACTTAGGTCTATTAATTTTAATTGGGTTCTTTGGCTCGATTGCTAATCTCCTGCTTACCGCCGCCTACCAAAAAGCTGAAGTTTCTCTAACAACGCCTTTAAAATATTTATCGCTCGTCTTTGCCATTGTGTTTGGTTATTTTTTGTTCCAGGAATCGCCAACTATTTATACTTTGTCTGGCGCTGGCCTAATCGTCATTTCTTCTGCTATAATATTTGTCAGAGAATACCAGTTAAAAAGACCTATTACCACTTTGCCTAGGCAACAATGAAACATTTTCCAGTTTACTGGCACAAGGCGAAAAGAATATTATCTAAAAGAGATCCAGTTTTAAGAGGAGTAATAAAAAAATATAAAAAAGGTTTTTTAACCACTAGAAATAATCCATTTTTTTCATTATGCCGCACTATTGTGGGACAACAAATTTCAACAAAAGCAGCAAACTCAATTTGGTCTAAGTTTGAAAGAAAATGTAAAAAATGTATTATTCCTAATACGGTATTAAAATTATCTTCACGTACTTTGAAAAGCGCAGGTTTATCCCATCAAAAAGTTAGTTATTTAAAAAATATCGCTAGAAATTTTAGAAATAAATCTTTTAGTGTTAGAGAACTAAAAAAAATGAATGATGAAGAGGCTATTAATTATATCACCAAACTGAAAGGTTTGGGCGTTTGGAGTGCTGAAATGTTTCTCATGTTTAATTTAAATAGACCAGATATATTCCCCATCCAAGATATTGGTTTGCTTCGAGCAATTTCTAAGAATTACAAAACATCTTACCCTCCAAGCAAAAGATTTTTAGATAAAATTTCTAGGCTGCACGCTGGTTATCGAACTGTATTTACTTGGTATATGTGGAGATCAATTGATCCAACTGATGTTGAATATTAAAGACCTTTATTATTTAATTCTTTTAAACGCAGACTGGCAATTTGTTTTACTTGTTTAACAGCTTCATCGAATTCTATTTCTGGATCAGAAGAAATTCTTTTTCTAAAATTATTCAAAATCTCAATTTTAGTTTTTTCCTTTACAGCTAGAATAAAAGGAAAACCAAATTTCTTATAAGTGTCATTAAGTTTTTTAAATTCACTAAATTCTTCTTCGGTACACTGATCTAATCCTGCACTAGTTTGTTCTTTTAAAGAGTCTGGAGTTAGTAAACTTATTTTTGTTTTATTTGCTAGATCTGGATGAGCATTAAGAATTTTTAATTGTTTATCCCTTGTAGTAGTTTCAAAAATATCAAGTATTTTTGAGGATAATTCTTCAAAATTATCGAAAGGTTTTTGATTGTATAGTTCTTCTGCAATCCAACTTGCATTTTCGAATATATTAGTGAAAACTTTAATAAATTCACTTTTAGACAATTTATTAATTTTATTGATCATACTTATTTAGTTTATATAATATCTTATGACAAAATTAACCACTCATTGCCTGGATACTTTTTCTGGAAAACCCGCGAAAGGAGTTAAAGTAGATGTTTACTTTGTTTCAGGAAACAGGACAAAACTTAACTCTATCATATTAAATAATAATGGCCGATCAGATAAACCTTTGGTCGATGGAACTGATTTTAAAGAAGGTCAGTATGAACTTGTATTCTTTGTTGGAGATTATTTTAAAAAGATGACTGATTTACCAAAAACACCTTTTTTAAATGAAGTTGTAATTAGGTTCGGAATATCAAATCCCAAAGAACATTATCATGTACCTTTACTTGTCAGCCCTTGGAGTTATTCGACCTATCGAGGGAGTTGATGAGCTCTAATATCATTAAGTTTGTTCATGAAGATCAAATTGTAGAAGTTGAAAATCCAGATCCTAATGAAATTTTACTCAATTACATAAGAACAAATCTAAAAAAAACTGGCACCAAGGAAGGTTGTGCAGAAGGTGGTTGTGGCGCGTGTACAGTTGTACTAGGAGAGTTAAAAAATAATAAAATAAATTATAGCGCTGTAAATTCTTGCATTATGTTTTTACCCACACTGCAAGGAAAGCAACTTATACTTGTTGAAGATTTAGTTTCCAAAAACGGCTCATTGCATCCAGTACAAGAAGCTATGGTCAATTATCACGGTTCACAATGTGGGTTTTGTACACCAGGTTTTGTTATGTCGTTATTTGCAATGTTTAAAAATCATTCTAAATTTAAAGATAATATAATCAAAGATTCTATTGCAGGAAACCTTTGTCGATGCACTGGGTACAAACCTATAATTAAAGCTGCAAACAGTTTAAATAGTAAAAATAAAATTGATCACTTTACTAAAAACAAGCAAAATACAATTACCTTATTAAAGAAAATTAAAGATGAAAGTATTGTTATTTACAAAAAAGATAAGAGATATTTTGCTCCGAGATACGTTCAAGAATTAAAAAAGATTCTTAAAAAAAATATTAATTCACATCTACTCAGTGGTGGTACAGATTTATCTTTAGTTGTTACTAAAGAAAGAAAAGATATCAATTCTGTAATATATATGAATTCAATTAATGAATTAAATTATATAAGAAATAACAACAACTATATTGAAGTAGGTGCAACAACCTCTTTAATTGAATTAGAATCTTATATAGAAAAATACTATCCTGATTTTACCAATATTTTAAAACGTTATGGATCGGTACAAATAAGAAATGTGGCAACAGTCGCGGGTAATATCGCCACAGCATCACCTATAGGCGACACTCTGCCTCTACTATTGTCACTTGATGCAAAGGTGGTTTTAAAGAGTATAAAGAAAACAAAGATAGTACCTTTAAACGATTTTTTTATTGATTATCGTAAAACTAAATTAAAAAAAGGTCAATTTATTGATTCAATAAGAATTCCCTTATTTCCAAAAAATATTTTTAAGGCCTATAAGATTTCAAAAAGATTTGATGATGATATTTCATCTGTTTGTGCTTCATTTAATCTTGAAGTGATAAATAAAAAGATCAAAAATATAAGAATTGCATACGGAGGCATGGCATCAATTCCTAAAAGAGCAAAATATTGTGAAAAAATACTCTTACATTCCTTAATAACAGAACAAATTATTAATAAAGCTCAAGAAGCTTTAGAAAAAGATTTTAAACCTATTAGCGATATGAGAGCTAGCAGAAAATATCGTATGGAGGTGGCTAAAAATTTGCTTCATAAGTGTTTTTTAGAAATTACACAAAAAAAATTAATAAGGGTAAATAATTAAAATGATTAAAGAAATTTTTATTCAAGAAAAAAGACCACATGAAAGTGGAGCAAAACATGTGAGTGGCTATGCTCATTACACAGATGATATTTCTGAACCAGAGGGAACTTTATATGGGGCTATTGGATGGGCAAAAAAATCTCATGCAATTATTAAAAAAATCGATCTTAAAAAAGTGATAAAAAGTGAAGGTGTTGTTGCAGTTGTTACTAGCCAAGATATTCCAGGCAGAAATGATGTGGGGCCTGTTTATGACGGTGATCCAATTTTTCCGACAAAAAAAGTTGAATATTTTGGTCAACCATTATTTGCCGTTGCAGCCAAATCAACTGAACTTGCAAGAAAAGCCGTCTTACAAGCAAAAATTAGTTACAAAACCCTAAAACCAATTGTTGAAATTAAAGATGCGTTAAAGAAAAAATTATTTGTTCTAAAAGGACAAACTATTAAAAAAGGAGATCCTGTAACAAAAATTCGTAAAGCAACTAATAGTTTGAAAGGTGAATTTACCACGGGTAGCCAAGAACATTTTGCTCTCGAAGGACAAGTTGCATTTGTAATACCTCAAGAAGACAATGATTTTAAAGTGTACTCTAGCACGCAACATCCTAGTGAAACCCAACAAATTATAGCAAAAATGTTAAATCAAAAAAGTAATACCATTACAGTGGTCGTTAGAAGAATTGGTGGTGGATTTGGGGGAAAAGAAACTCAGTCCTTTATCTTTGCTGCTATTTGCACACTTTTAACAAAAAAAACTAAACTTCCTGTAAAACTTAGAATGGATAGGGATGATGATATAATTATTACTGGAAAAAGGCATGATTTTTATTCAGAATATGAAGTTGGTTACGACGAGCTTGGAGTTATCGAAGGTTTAAAAATAAAACTTGCAGCAAGATGTGGAATTTCACCAGATCTGTCTGGTGCAATTAATTCTAGAGCTTTGTTGCACATTGATAATGCCTACTATTTATCAAATGTGTCTGTCGAAAATTATCTTTGTAAAACAAACACATCTTCATCAACGGCCTTCAGAGGTTTTGGTGGAAACCAAGGGATGATGGTTATAGAAAACATTATCGATAATATAGCAAGATCACTAAAAAAAGATTCTTCAGAAATAAGAAGAAGAAATTTTTATCAAAAAGAAAAAAAAAATATTACTCATTATGGTATGAAAATTGAAGATAATGTTATCCATGAAATCTTTGACAGCTTAATAAAATCTTCAAATTATAAAAGTCGGCAACTAAATATAAAAAAATTTAATTTAAAAAATAAGTATTTAAAAAAAGGAATTGCTATAACTCCAGTGAAATTTGGTATTAGCTTTACAACTTGGCATCTTAATCAGGCAGGAGCTCTAGTACATATTTATTGTAATGATGGAAGTGTTCACGTAAATACCGGTGCAATTGAAATGGGACAAGGTACTTACACAAAAATTGCACAATTAGCCGCGAACGAATTGGGATTACCTTTCAATAAAATTAAAGTTTCAGCTACACGCACTGATAAAGTTCCTAATACATCAGCATCTGCTGCTAGTTCTACCACTGATCTTAATGGTGCAGCTGCACTCAACGCTATATACAAAATAAAACAAAATTTAGCTTCATTTGTGAAACGAAAATATAAAGTGAAGAACGGAGAAGCTATTTATGAGAATGGTTTAGTTAAATTTAAAGGTAAATCATTTAGATTTAATTCGCTGATTAAAGAAGCTTATCTTAATAGAGTTTCATTGTCCTCTTCAGGTTTTTACGCAACTCCAAAAATACATTTTGATAAGAATACCTTTTTGGGAAGACCATTCCTTTATTTTTGTTACGGTGCAGCAGTTTCGGAAGTGATGATTGATACTATGACTGGCGAAAATAAAATTTTACGCGTTGATATTTTACACGATGCTGGCAGAGCTATTAATCCCGCAATTGAACTTGGTCAGATAGAAGGGGGATTTGTTCAAGGAGCAGGCTGGTTAACCATGGAAGAAGTAAAATGGGAATCAAATGGGCAACTTAGTACTCATTCTCCTTCTACTTACAAGATTCCAGCCGTAAGTGATATGCCTGAAAAATTTAATGTAGAAATTTATAAACGCGGAAAAAATGTAGAGGAAGTTGTAAATAAATCTAAGACAACCGGAGAGCCACCATTAATGAATGCAATGTCAGTATTTTTTGCAATTAAGGACGCTATTGCTTCGGTGCATAACTACAATATAACACCAATTATTAGTGCACCAGCTACCCCTGAAAAAATTCTTATGAGCATTAAGAATTTAGGCTGAGAATTATGAAAAATAAATTTATGACACGTGCCATAGAACTTTCAATCGAAAGTGTAAATACAGGCGGAGGTCCTTTTGGAAGCGTTATTGTTAAGGATGAAAAAATCATTGCAGAGGGCTTTAACAAAGTTACTTCAACTAATGATCCCACAGCCCATGGAGAAATTGTAGCTATTCGCAAAGCCTGTAAAAGTTTAAATAACTTCAACCTTAGTGGTTGTGAATTGTATTCAACTTGTGAACCATGCCCTATGTGTTTGTCTGCAATTTATTGGGCCCATATCGACAAAGTATATTATGCTAATACTAGAGATGATGCTAAAAAAATTGATTTTGATGACTCATTAATTTATTCAGAACTTCTAAAAAATGTTAAAATAAGAAAAATTCCAATGGCTCAAATGATGAGAGAGGAAGCTTTAAAAGCTTTCGAATTATGGGATAAAAAAGCAGATAAAGTAAAATATTAAATGGAATTATTACCTTATACTTTTAAATGGATTGAAGTTTTATTACGTTGGAGTCACGTTTTGTTCGCTATCCTTTGGATTGGAAATAGTTTTTTATTTAATTATTTAGATAATAAATTAGAAAAAAATACGACAAGTAAAGGAGTGGACGCAGATGGAATCTTGCAACATAGCGGTTGGTTTTATCGCGTAGAAAGACTTAATGCTGCACCTGAAAAATTTTCTAAAAATTTAATTATATTTAAATGGCAAAGCTATCTAACGTTTATTACTGGAATGCTATTATTGATAATTATTTATTACGCTAATTCAAAAATTTTAATGATTGATAAGAGAGTAAATGAAAATATTACACCTTTGATGGGAATAGGAATTTCAATTTTCTCTATAATAGGATCTTGGTTAATTTACGATCTTATCTGTAAGTCTAAATTGATAAATAAGAAAATAATTTTTATAGTAGTGCTACTCATTATTGGAGCTGTTAT
>ENA-OQTX01000069-OQTX01000069.1-marine-metagenome-genome-assembly--contig:-NODE-69-length-29340-cov-7.714383_pt1 | contig 29340 bp, 33 predicted proteins | sample MGYA00240992_ERZ505281 | MGnify/ENA primary metagenome ERZ505281 (study PRJEB26146, sample SAMN05422147) | marine metagenome | isolation source: South Atlantic Ocean | place: Atlantic Ocean:South Atlantic... | reverse complement strand
TTAATTCCTTGATTTTCAGCATCAATAATTCCGATAGCTAAAGGTAACGCGTTTTCTTTTGATGCACCATTTTTTTGCAACGTGTTAAACGCAAGTTCAAGAGCTTGATTTTGGGATAGTTTTTTCATGACGAAAATTTTGCCATTTTTTTTTAGAATATTCAATACCGAAACTATGCTGATCTGAATTTGAAATTGTAATTATTAACCTTTCAAAAACCTTTATATTATACTACTTTTTTATAAAGTAAGAGTAGCTCAGTGTCTTCAAATTGTATTCGGTTTAATAATCTAGAGCGTAGAAAAAATTTAGTATAGAATTTATTTAAATGAAGGAAGTGCTTTTCACAATATTTTTGAGTTTAGTGTTTTGCAATACAGGATTTGCTGAATCTTATTATTTTAAGAAATGTAAACTAAGTGAAAACGCTTCCGGTGATTATTTAATAGATTTCGATAAAAATGTAATTAAGGTAACTTTAAAAACAAAAGATGGAATTTCTCAAGAATTAACAGACAAAATAAAATTAATTACGAAAGATCAAATTGTTAGCGACATAATACAAAATAAAACAAACAAGAAGTATTATTTGCAATATAATCTAAATGTTGCTTCTAAATCAATAATCAGACAAAGATATATAAAAAAAAGTAAAGATGCTTTTTTATTACCAATTGGTCCAAAAAAACAAGCTTATTGTGCAAATGTTAAAGCGAACTGGAACATGGAAGAATGGGACGCAAATAAAAAAGAAGAAGCTGAAGCTAAAAAAAAGCAGGAAGAAAGTTTACAGATAGAAAGTACCTTAACTGAATGTCAAGGAAGCGATTCTAGACAGTGGACAAATTGTAAAGGCACATACACAACTGAAAATGGATACAAATACGTTGGAAAGTTTAAAGATGGAAAAATTCTAATAGGAACCGCCACATATTCTGGCGGAGCAAGATACGTTGGGGAATTTAAAAATGATGAACCGCACGGACAAGGAACTTTTACATATTCTGACGGATCAAAATACTTTGGAGAATGGAAAGACGGTAAAGGTCACGGACAAGGAATTAAAACATGGAAGGATGGAAGAAAATACACTGGAGGATTTAAAAATGATGAACCGCACGGACAAGGAACTTTTATATATCCTGACGGATCAAAATACTTTGGACAATATAAAGATGGCAAACGACACGGGGAAGGAACTTTAACATATTCTGATGGAAAAACTTATATAGGTCAGTTTGTTGCTGGTTTAGCGTATGGAAAAGGACTTTGTATAAATCAAGATGGATCGAGTGTTGAATGTAAAATGCTGAAAATAGAAAAAGGAGAGACTTCTGCGGGAAAGAATAGACGTAGCATTACAATTGAGGCAAAGAAATGGGTCAAGCTTAGTGAATATGAGTCTGATTCAGGTAAAGGAAAAAAAATTATGGATCAATTAGAAAATAATTTCAGCGCAAAAGCATCTGAACTTTGTTCATCAACTGGAAATTTTAATATATTGGAAAAAAGAATGGAGATTTTGGAAATAGATGAAACTCCTGCTTTTGGTATAGAACCCAAAATTAAAATAGGCATTAATGGTGTTGTTGAGTGTATATAACTTGACTAACTCTAGATGGTAAAATTATTCAGTAGAATTAAAATTTAAATCCTTTGTCAGCAAGATTGAATAATATATCTTTTACAAAATTATTTTTATTTAACGTTGTAATAATTTTATTTCTAAAATCTTTTAAAGATTTTTGTTGGAAAGAAAAACAATTTTTTAAAAAATCAATACCCAATGAATAAATGAAATTCCTTGGCTGTGTTTCATTCGAAACCTCCGATAAAATTTCAGAACCACCAATATCTAATCCTAAATTAATTTTATTTTTTAATATTCTTTCTAGACTTGCTAAATCTCTAAGCACCATATTAAAACCTTGACCAGCCAGAGGATGAACTACATGTAAAGCATCCCCAAATAAAAGAACTCTATCTTGGTAATATTTTTTTCGGATTAATAAATTTAAATTTTTGTATTCTATACCAGTAACAAATTTTACTTTTTTCAGAAAATATTTTGTATAAAATTTTATTCTTTTTTTTAAAAATAAGTTATTTTTGTTTTTATATTTATTCATTATATCTTTCTTGACCGACCAAACGATAGATGTTTTTGTATTTGAAATTGGAAGAAGTGCTAATATTTCATTATTTAAAAATATTTGTCTTGCAACATTATTTTTAATAAAACTATGTTTTACTGCTGTAGTAATGGATACCTCTCCATAAGAATACTCAAAAGACTGATCATTAAAAAGAGTTTTTACTAAGTGGGAATTGCTTCCTGTACAAATAATTATCAAATTATATTTTGAATTATCTTTACTTTTGAATTTTACACTTTTTAATAGTCCAGAGGGTATTATCCCAGAAATTTTTTTATGAGTTTTAAGTGAAATTATATTTTTTTTCTTAATATTTCTAATCAGATATTTAGCAATTATTGAATTTTCCATCATATATAAAATTTGTTTTTTTTGTTTTTTATCTCTGTTTAATTCAAATATTTCAGTAAATTCTTTCTTTTTAGCTTCTGTATATAATTTCATTTTTGAGCAAGGCCAAAATTCTTTTTTTGAAAATTTAAAAATTTTTAATTTTTTCAAAAAATCGTAATTATTTTGAGAAATTGCTATTGTTCTATTAGATTTTATATATTGATTAATATTTCCAGTTATCAGATCTACCTTGAGATTGAGTTTCGAAAGAGTAATAGCTGTTATTAACCCTGTCAAGCCACCTCCAATAATGCAAATTTTTTGTTTTTCCATCTTTTTATTTTTATAAATTAATTTTAACAATAATTAATAAATGATACAAAGTTAATTAATTGATTTGAAAAATTATGTATTCTCAAATTTTAATAAAGATTAACAGTTTTGTTAAAAAAAGATTTATTGAATTTTCGGGTATTTTATTAGTTATAACCAGTATATTTCTTTTAATTTCAATTTTAAGCTATGACCAAGGTGATCCATCCTTAACATACACTCCTGAGACTAATCTTCTAAAAAATTTGGGCGGATTCTATGGAAGCGCAATTGCAGACTTTATTCTTCAATCAATTGGACTGGTTTCATTTTTTATCATTATAAATTTGTTTAATTGGGGATTTACACTGATTAAAGAAAAAAAAATTGATAACTTTATTACAAAAGTTTTTTTTACATTTTCATATATTATTTTTGGCACAACTTATTTAAACATTTCTTATAATTATTCATATTGGATAAACTTTCATGGAAACGGTGGATTTGTTGGTCATATAATTAAAGAATTTTTTTATTCGTTCACAAATATAATTGATAATCAATATATAAATTTATCATTCTTAATATTAGCTATTGTGTTTTTTATATTAAGTTTAAATTTAAAAATAAAAGAAATTATAAAAATTTTATCTTTACCTTATTTTATAATAAAAAAAGTTATAGTTCTATTTGAAAGAAAGAAGAAAAGTAATACAAATATTGATAACACAAATTTGGACATAGATATAAAAGATTCGTCAGATAATATTCTTAAAGAAAGACAACAAATTTTACCTTTCGCAACAAATAAAGAAACAAAAATTACTGGTAATAAATTTAAATTACCGTCAATAAATTTTTTAGAAAAAAACCCTGACCTTAAAAATACAAAAAACAATAATAATATAGAATTAAATAAAAATTCTGAATTTTTAGAAAAAATTTTACTCGACTTTGGTGTTGAGGGCAAAATTAAAAGAATTAGTTGCGGTCCTGTTGTAACTCTAAATGAATTTGAGCCAGCATCAGGTATAAAAGTATCAAAAATAGTTAATTTGACAGATGATATAGCAAGATATACTAGTTCCATATCTGCAAGATTAGCAACAATACCTGGAAAAAATACAATTGGTATAGAAATACCCAATTCAAAAAGAGAAAATGTATTTCTGAATGAAATTATTGCAGATGAAAAATTTAATAAAAAAGAAATAAAACTACCAATAGCTTTGGGGAAAAGTATTTCTGGCGTTCCAATTGTTAGTGATCTTTCAGCAATGCCTCATTTATTGATTGCGGGAACTACTGGTTCAGGAAAATCCGTATGTATCAACACTATAATATTATCTTTGCTTTACAAATACTCTCCCGAAAAATGTAATTTGATTTTGATTGACCCAAAGATGCTAGAACTATCTACTTATGAAGGAATACCACACTTGCTATGTCCTGTTATTACCGAAGCAAAAAAAGCTACAGCTGCGCTAGGGTGGGCCGTAAAAGAAATGGAAAATAGATACAAATTAATGACAAGTGTGGGAGTAAAAAATATAGATGGCTATAATGTCAAATATAAAAAACATATGCCTTATATTGTAGTAATAGTCGATGAAATGTCAGATTTAATGTTGCTTGCTGGCAAAGAAATAGAAAATTATATTCAACGATTATCTCAGATGGCAAGAGCTGCTGGAATTCATATTATTATGGCGACACAAAGACCAAGTGTTGATGTAATAACTGGAACAATTAAGGCAAATTTTCCAACTAGAATTTCATTTCAAGTAAGTTCAAAAATTGATAGCAGAACAATTTTAGGCGAACAAGGAGCAGAACAGTTACTAGGTAAAGGCGATATGCTGTTCATGTCATCAGCAAATAGAATAGTGAGAATTCATGGTCCATATGTTTCTGAGTTTGAAATAGAAAAAGTTAATAGTTTTCTCAGATCTCAAGGCGAACCTAACTACATTGATGAAATTACAATAATTAAGGATAATGAAATTAATATTAGCGGAAATGATAATAAAAAGGATGAGTTATATTTTAAGGCACTAGATATTATAAAACTCGAAAAAAAGGCTTCAACAAGCTTTTTACAGAGAAAACTGCAAATTGGATACAATAGAGCTGCAAGAATTATGGAAATGATGGAAAAAGAGGGAATTGTAGGCAAAGCCAATCATGTAGGCAAAAGAGAGATTTTATAGGTTAAGTTTGATAAAAAAAATAATTTTTCTTTTTCAAATTTTTGTAATCTATTTTCTTTCTATAAATATTTCTTTTGCAGATTTACAAACAAATCTTATTAACAAAATAACAGCAACTAAAACTTTATCTTTTAATTTTAAGCAGAAAATCGCAGAAAATGAAGAAGTTGGGAGTTGTGTCATTAAATACCCATTATTAATGAAATGTGATTATGAAAATTTCAAGCAGAAGAGCGTAATTTCAAATGGGAAAACAGTTGTTGTGATAAAAAAAAAATATAAGAAAATTTATTATTATCCTATAAGAACAACACTACTTTTTACTATTCTACAAAAGGAGAAAATTATAAATTTAATAAGAAACAATAAACCAACTAAAATAAATTCAAGCCTAATTGAATTTGAATTAATTGAAAAAAAATCAAATAAATTCAAAATATTTTTTGACAAAAATTCGTTAGAATTTAAAGGTTGGGAAACAAAAGATGCTTACTCTAATAATGTAAGCTTTATAATTTCAAATTTAAAAGTTAATAAGATAATTGACGACGAATTTTTTAAAATCCCAAAAGAAGAAGATCTCTAAACCTAGTAATAATTAAGAGACCATTTTTCCGACCTTTTCTCCTCCAAAAATATGGAAATGTAAATGAGGGACTTCTTGCCCACCATTTTCTCCAACATTAACTAAAGATCTATAGCCTCCTCCTTTAACTTCTTCAGAAACTCCAATTTTTTTTGCCACTATACTTATTCCTTTTATTAAACCTGAGATTTCCTCCTTAGATGCTTTTAATGAGAAATCATCTAAATCTACATATTCACCTTTAGAGATAACAAGGGCATGTACCTTTTTTTGTGGATTAATGTCATAAAAAGCAAGAACGTACTCATCTTCGTAAATTTTTTTACAAGGAATTTCTCCTCTTAAAATTTTAGCAAAAATATTATTTTTATCATAAATCATATTCACCTATTTTTTTTTTCTTCAAAACCCGAAGTGCCTTCTCTCTTTTTTAGTTCCGTTATTATATCATCAAAATTTATACCAGCAGATTCTAAGGTAACCAACAAATGGTAAATAACATCTGCTGTTTCATGTACTGTGTTTTTCTTATTTTTAATAGCATCTTCAAGTTCAGTCACTTCCTCTTTGAGTTTATTTAAACAATGATCATTTCCTTTAGATAACAAAAAAGAAGTGTATGATGATTTAACATTGTTTCTTTTTCTTGATTTAATTGTTTTTACGAGTTTCTCTATGGTCTCTGACATAATTAAATTCTAACAGGTATACCTTTTGAGTCCAAATATTGCTTAGCTTCTAATATTGTATGTTCTCCAAAGTGGAAAATTGATGCTGCAAGGACTGCACTTGCTTTCCCAATCTTAATACCCTGGTGTAAGTGCTCTAAGTTACCAACTCCTCCTGAAGCAATTACTGGTATGTTAACAAGGTTAGATACTTTTTTAGTTAGATCTAAATCATAACCTTTTTTGGTCCCGTCTCTATCCATTGAGGTAAGAAGTATTTCTCCAGCACCTAGAGATTCCATTTTTTCTACAAATTTTAAAGCATCAATACCTGTAGATTTTCTTCCACCATGGGTAAATATTTCCCATTTATTATTACTTACTTTTTTTGCATCAACCGCAACAACAATGCACTGGGAGCCAAATTTTTCAGAACTTTCCATAACTAAATTTTTATTATTTACCGCAGCTGTATTTATTGAAACTTTGTCAGCACCAGCTAATAGTAAATTTCTTATATCTTCCAATGTTCGGACTCCTCCTCCAACTGTTAGTGGCATAAAGCATTTTTCCGCAGTCTTTTTAACTGTACCCAATATAATATCTCTATTTTCATTTGAGGCTGTAATATCTAAAAAACATAGTTCATCTGCGCCTTGTTCATCATATATTTTTGCTTGTTCTACCGGATCTCCAGCGTCAACTAAATCCACAAAGTTAATCCCTTTAACCACTCTTCCATTTTTTACATCTAAACAAGGTATAATTCTATTTTTCAACATTTTAAATTAACTCCGTTAGATCACTAATTTTTATATCACCATCGTAAATTGATTTACCAACTATCACGCCTTCAATATTTGAATTATTTAATGATTTGATTTTTTTTATATCTTCTATTGAAGAAACTCCTCCTGAAATAACTAAAGGAATTTTTACTTTACTAGATAATTCAACCGTATCTTTTATATTCGGTCCTTTTTTTGTACCATCTTTATTTATGTCTGTATAAATAATTCTAGAAACTCCAAAATTTTGAATTTTCTTTATAAAATCTATAGCAGAAATATTAGTTTGTTTTTTCCATCCAGATAAAGCAATCAAACCATCTTTGACATCTAGGGCAACAGCAATTTTATTTTTAAATTTATTGCAAGCAGTTTCAAGTAAATCTGTATTCTCTACAGCAGCGGTACCCATAACAACCCTATCAACACCCATTTCTATCCAACTATTTATATCATCAATTGTTCGTATACCTCCTCCAATTTGAATCTTTAATTTAACTTTTTTTATTATTTCTTTAACAATAATAGAATTAACTGGCTTCCCCTGAAGCGCACCATCTAAATCAACAATATGAATATCATTAAAACCACTTTGGGAATATTTTATAGCTTGAGCAGTTGGCGAATCTTTATAAGAAGTTATTTTATTAAAATCACCTTTTATAAGTCTTACACACTTGCCGTCTTTAATATCAATGGCTGGAAAAATAATCATTTAAAGCTTCCATTTTAAAAAATTTTCCAAAATTTTTAATCCATTTTTTTGACTTTTTTCCGGATGAAATTGAGTCCCAAAAATATTTTCTTTAGCGATCGCTACAATAATTGAATTGCCATAATTAACAGTGGCAATTATACAATCTTTTTGTTTTGTTAAAAATTCATAGCTATGGAGAAAATACATATGAGATTTATTTTTTAGACCAGAAAAGAGAGTAAAATCTTTTTTAAATTCTATTTGATTCCAACCCATGTGTGGCAGTTTTAGTGTTTTATTAATATTATTTATTTTTTTTACTGTTGCATCTACCCAGCCAAAGCCTTTTGTTTCTTGGGATTCATAACCAATTTTAGCAAATAGTTGCATACCAACACATATTCCAAAAATAGGTTTTTTTTTAACCAAAACAAATTCGTTTAAAGCATCTTCTAAACCTGAAATTTTTTTTATACCTAAATAGCAATCTCTAAAAGATCCTTGCCCTGGAAGAATAATTTTTTTTGATTCCTTAATTACTTTAGGATCAGATGAGACTACTATTTTTTCATTTATATTTGTATTGTTAACAGCAACTTCAAGTGCTTTAGCTGCTGACCTCAAATTGCCAGAACCATAGTCAATTACTGTAATCGACATTTTTAATTTTATAAAACGCCCTTAGTTGAAGGAACTCTATTTTTAACTCTTTTGTCTATTTCTAAAGCTTCGCGTAATGATCTTGCAAGACCTTTGAAACAAGACTCGATTATATGATGACTGTTATCACCATAAATATTTTCAATATGTAAAGTGATGCCAGCCGCTTGTGAGAATGCTTGAAACCATTCCTTAAACAGCTCAGTATCCATTTCTCCTAACTTTTCTACTTTTAATTCAACCCGCCATATTAAATATGGTCTGTTAGAAACATCGATCGATACTCTAGTTAATGTTTCATCCATGGGTATCAAAGCATGAGCATATCGTTTTATTCCTTTTGATGAACGAAGTGCTTTTTTTATACATTCTCCTATAGCTATGCCTGTGTCTTCAGTAGTGTGATGTAAGTCAATATGCGTATCTCCTTTTGCTGTTATTTTTAAATCAATCAAAGAATGTTTGGATAATTGTTCGAGCATATGATTTAGAAAACCTATTCTGGTATTTATTTTATAGGATCCCTTCCCATCTATATTTGCTTCTACAACAATATTGGTCTCCTTGGTTTTTCTGCTTATTTTAGCTTTTCTTGTCATATGATGTCTTTGTAATAACTAGATATATAAATAATTCAAGAATATATCAATAAAATGAATTTTTAGACTTGAAGATACCAAATAAATCTCCACATAAGTTAGTGTAATGAATAATAATTCAAATTGGCATGGAACTACAATTGTCTTAATTAGAAAAGATAAAGATGTTGTTGTTGCTGGAGACGGACAAGTAAGTCTAGGTAACACAGTATTAAAAAGTACAGCTAATAAGGTACGAAAAATTGAGAAGAGAAATGTCATAGCGGGATTTGCAGGATCAACCGCAGATGCTTTCACTTTATTCGAAAGATTAGAAGCTAAATTAGAAAAACATGCTGGAAATCTTACAAGAGCGGCTGTTGAATTAGCAAAAGATTGGCGAACTGATAAATATTTAAGAAGATTAGAGGCTCTAATGGCTGTTGCTGACAAAGAAAAAAGTTTTATAATCTCTGGCACTGGAGATGTGCTCGAACCTGAAGAAGGAATTATAGGCATAGGCTCAGGTGGTAATTATGCTTTAGCTGCAGCAAAAGTATTAATGGATTCTAAAATGTCAGCAGAAGAGATTGCAAAAAAATCAATTCAAGTTGCTTCCGAGATATGTGTATTTACAAATAATAATATAACTTTAGAAAAAATTTAGTTAAATGAAACGAAAATCAAATGTAACATCTTTACCGTCAAGAAAAACGGCACAAGCAATTGATGATCATTCAGTAGTTTCATCTTTGTCTCCTAGAGAAATAGTTTCTGAATTAGACCGATACGTTATCGGCCAAAAGGAAGCTAAAAAAGCCGTCGCAATTGCTCTTAGAAATAGATGGAGAAGACAGGCATTAAAGGGTGATATGAAAGATGAAGTTTTACCTAAAAATATCCTCATGATTGGCCCTACTGGTGTTGGCAAAACAGAAATATCAAGAAGACTTTCAAAATTGGCTGAAGCTCCTTTTATAAAGGTGGAAGCTACACGATTTACAGAAATTGGCTATGTAGGTAGAGATGTTGAACAAATAATTAGAGATTTGCTTGAAATAGCAATTGCAATCGAAAAAGAAAGGATGAAAAAAGAAGTATATGCCAAAGCCCAACAAACTGCAGAAGAAAGAGTTGTTGACGCACTTGTCGGAAATAAGGCTAGCGTTGCTACTAGGGAAAGTTTTAGAAAAAGACTCAGAAATGGCGATTTAGATAATAATGAAATTGAAATTGATGTGAACGATGCGGCAAGTATACCAAGTTTTGAAATACCTGGAATGCCAGGAGCTAATGTTGGAATGATTAACTTTTCTGAGATGTTAGGAAAGGCTGGCAAAAAAGCTAAAAAGATAAAAATGACTGTAAAAGAATCTCATGAAATCTTAATTATTGAAGAATCTGATAAAATGATTGAACTAGATAAAATTATAAAATCAGCAAAAATTGCAACTGAAAATAATGGAATTGTTTTTTTAGATGAAATTGACAAAGTATCGGCAAGAGGAGAGCGAATTGGAGGAGACGTTTCAAGGGAAGGGGTTCAAAGAGACTTGTTGCCTTTGATAGAAGGTACAACTGTTAGTACAAAACACGGTCCTATAAAAACTGATCATATACTATTTATTGCTTCGGGAGCATTTCAACTTGCTAAACCATCAGATTTATTACCAGAGCTTCAAGGTAGATTGCCTATTAGAGTGGAATTAAACGCCTTGACCAGTGATGATTTTATAAGAATTTTAGAAGAACCTGATAATAGTTTAATAAAACAATCTATAGCCCTTTTGGAAACAGAAAAAGTAAATCTTAAATTTACTAGAGATGGAATTGAAACAATTGCAAAATTAGCAACAGAAGTTAACTCCAGCATAGAAAATATAGGAGCAAGAAGATTGCACACAATTATTGAAAAAGTTTTAGATGATATCAGTTTTACCGCAACAGATAGAGGTGGAGAAACAGTTATAATTGATAAAAATTATGTTACTACAAATCTTGGTGAACTTGTTAAAGATACCGATTTATCGAAATTTATTCTATAGATTTTTTTACTTTCTTAAAAAAAATATAAAAAGCTCCCTCTCCTCCATCTTTTAAATCTGCTGTTGATATTCTGCTTATTTTTTCAAATAAATCTTCATCATTTTTAATAAATTCTGGTACCGAGTATTTTAATACGTTCATTTGTTCTGAAAGATAAGGATTTTTATGAACTTTTGATCTTAATCCTTTGCCAGTTATAATTAAAAGTTTTTTATATCCACCTTCAAAAGACTCGATTATAAATTTTTTTACTATTTTATTCGCTTGATTTAATGATAATCCGTGCAAATCTAATCTACGAATTTTATTTTCTGTGGTATTTTGTTTTATAAAATCGGTATCTTTATCATAAATATTTTCTAAACGTTTAGTAAAAGTAATCCAGTCTTTTTTATCTTTATACGTAACGGGGTATTTCTTTTTCACTATTTGCTTGATGTATCAACTAAATACCAGGTAGGATCTTGACTCCACATATTTTTTGCAAATTTCCAAACATCATTAACCGTCTTTACAGTATCTGGATTCCCTTCAATTATCTGGTTGTTTTTATCTTTTATACAGGTAATTATTTCACTTACAAAATTTACAGTTACTTTATAAATATTTTCAATTTTCTTAAATTCTAATATTTTTATCGATTTAAATCCAATAAAAGTTGTTTCGGATTTAAGTTGTTTATTTTTTCTCTCATCAATCGCTTCTGAAAAACGGTTAAATATTTCCTTTTCTAATAAAGGTTTTAATGATTTTTTATCACCCGTTGCAAAAGATGTAATTATTTGTTCATAGGCGATTTCAGCACCTTTCAAAAATTGCTTTTTTGCATTTTCATCGATATTACCGGTTTTTATAGCTTCATTATTTTCTATATCTTCGTTTACTTCTAATCCTTTAGGAAAATATTTATTGCTTGGCTTTTTGTGATGACCAGATTTTCTTCCTAAAATATTTCTAAGCCTTAAAATAATGAACCCAGCCAACATGGCTAACAAAATTATATCTAGATACCCAAAATTACTACTCATGTGTTTTTTGATTATATTACCTAAATGATATATTATGCAAATATAAATAATCAAACAAATGAGCACTGTTATCCTTTTTATAATTGGTATTCCTTTAATAGAAATTTATTTAATGATCAAAATTGGAAGTGTAATTGGTGCTTTCAATACTATTTTTTTAATTTTTTTTACTGCAGTAACGGGAATATATTTTGCAAAACTAGAAGGTTTGAACGCAATAAGATCAGGCTTTGGTCAATTGGTAAAAAATGAAATACCAATCTATGAAATTATATCAGGAGCTGCATTAGCTTTCGCTGCTTTATTGCTTATAATTCCTGGATTTTTGACAGATTTAATTGGTTTTTTACTAATAGTACCCATGACAAGAAAAATTTTTATTAAAATTATATCTTCCAAGTTTAATAAAAAAAAAATTAATGGAGACTTTATCGAAGGAGATTTTGAAGAAACCAAACAAAATGACAATGATAGAAAAGATAGCTAAATGAGTTATAAAATTATATCAAAATTTATAAAAGATATCTCTTTTGAAATACCAGATGCTCGAACTTTTGTTATGTTAGAGAAAGAAATTTCAAAGTATAATTTAAATTTTGACATTAAAAGTAAACCATTTAAAGAGAACATAATTGAAGTAAACACTATTTTAAGTCTCGTGCCGAACCAAGATGTAAAACACAAAATTTTAACAGAGATTAATTTAGCTACCCTAATTTCTATCGAAAAAAAACTCAAAGACAAAAAAGAATTAGAAAAAATTATTTTAATAACGCTACCTACAGAAATATATCCTACTTTATATGAAACCTTTGTTTATTTATTTTCACAAGCGGGAGTAAAAAATATTATTATTAAAAAAGAGGTTGATTTTGAGAAATTATATAATGAAAAAACTAAATCTTAATCGTAAAAATTTTTTTGCAGGTGATATTTTAGATAGTTTCTATGGAGCTCTAATTCCACACTACTAGGCTTAACTATGTTTCTTGAATTATTATTTTTTTTAATGAGATTATCTTTAAATTTCAGATCAGGGATTTCAGCGTTTACTAAATTTAATTTAGGTTCTTTCTGATCAACTAGGTTAATATAAACTTCCTTAAGCAACTGACAATCTATTAACGCATTATGTTTTTCTCTTTTTGAGTTATCAATATTAAACCTTTTACAAAGGGCATCTAAAGAGTTTTGAGATCCGGGATATTTTAGTCGCGCAATTTCCAATGTGTCAATTATATTATTTTTGTTAATTGCTTTTTGATTAATAAGTCTAAATTCATAATTTAAAAAAGATAAATCAAAAGCTGCATTATGAATTATTATTTTTTTATCTTTTATAAATTTAAGAAAACTTTCTGCTATTTCAGAAAAAGTTTTTTTATCAGATAAAAAATCATCTGAATATCCGTGAATTTTATAGGCATCTTCTGAAACTGATCTTTGAGGATTTAAATATTCATGAAAAATCTTATTTGTTGGAATTTGGTTCTCTAATTCAATACAACCAATCTCAACAATTCTGTGTTTTTCAATTATAGATAAACCTGTTGTTTCTGTATCAAGTATAACTTCAAGCATTTAATAAAATTTTTTCCAACACTTTTTTAACATTTTTTTTAATGGAATTATTCCTAAAATTATTTTTTATTATAAAATCCGATTGCTGCTTTTTAAGTTCAACAGGAAGTTGAAGTTTTTTAAATTTTTCTACAATTTTTAGATTAATATTGAACTTTTTTTTTAATCTTTTATTAATTTCTTTTTTTTTAGCATCTACAAAGATTAAAATATCGTTTTTTTTATTTATTTTATTTTCCATTAATAAGGGGATATCCAAAATAATAAGCTTCTTGTTTTTATTTTTTTTAATAAAATTATTCATGTTAGATCGAACTTCTGGATGAACAATTTTGATGATTTTTTTAAGATTATACTGATCAGCAATAATAGCTTTGGAAATCTCAATTTTTTTTACAGGGAAAGAAACTATATATTCAGGAAGTGCTTTTTTTAATTTATTATAACACCTTCTGCTTTTTCTATATAATTTAGCAACCTCGGTATCAGCATTAAAAACTGGATAACCAAACTGTTTGGCTACATAGCTTTTACCTGAACCAATATCTCCTAGAACAGCAATTCTAATCATACATACATTTCAAAATTTTGAACCAATAGAGAACAAACTGGTAGTTTGGTCTTTCAATAATTTAATCGTTTCATTATCTATTTTTGGTAATATATTATGCCAAATCTTAAATGCTAATTGAGCCTGACATATAAACATCATCTTTCCGTTTGTAGTTTCATTTCCTAACTCTTCACCTTTTAAAAGGAAATTTGTTTTACCAGGGTTATAAATAACATCATAAAATAATTTCTTTTTTCCAAAAAATTTGGGTTTATGTTTGTTGTAATCTAATTCTATTTTATCATTATTTTTTAAACCTAAACTTGTTGCATTAATAATTATATCAAAATCAGGACTTTGACCCCAATCTAAGGTTTCCAAACCTAAAGATATCTTGTAATAACTTTCTAAATCTTTTGCCTTTTCCTTTGTCCTATTGCTTATATAAACCTTAGCAGCTTCTAATTTTTCCAAAGCTTTAAGTATAGAAGGTACAACGCCCCCGGCTCCTAAAATAAATACTTTTTTATTTTTTACATTATAATTTATGTACTCTAAGCTTTGCTTAAATCCACCAACATCTGTGTTATCTCCAACAATAACGTCTGCTCCATTTTCGTTTTCTTTATAAATTGTATTTACTGAATGAGTCTCATTTGCAAGGGGAGTTAGTTTATCAAGAAAAGGAATTACTGATTTTTTAAATGGAACCGTAACATTTATTCCATCAATTTTTCCATTTTTAACTTCAGCAATTATTCCTTCAATATCATTTTCATTAAGCTGCTGCTTGTTATACACGGCATCAATATTATTTTGCTTAATCCAATAATTATGTAATTTAGGTGATAATGAATGTTCAATTGGATTCCCAATAACTAAATATTTTTTCATTTAAAATTTTTCCACTGAAGTTCTTAACTCAATCTCCCAGGACCATGCACTTTTATCTTGATTATGAAACTCTAAGTACGTCTTTGCAATTAAATCTGGATTTATTGTTTCATAAGTCCCAAAAGGTTTTCGGCCTATGGCGCCATCAATAATAAAATGACCAATGTGAATATTTTGAGGGTGTAATTCTCTAGCTAAAGATTGGGCTAGTCCTCTAAGACCAAACTTACCCATTGCAAAAACAGATGAGTTGGCAAATCCTTTAACACCCGCACTCGCCCCTGTAAAAAAAATGCTTCCACTTTTTCTTTTAATCATTCTTTTTGCCGCTTCTTTTGCAACCAAAAAAGCTCCGAAACATGTAACATTAATAGCGTCTTGAGTTTTTTTTGCATCTAATTCTGTTATGCCACCCTTGATACGTGCTGAGGGATTATAAATAACAAGATTCGGTGTCCCAATTTTTTTATCCATTTCTTTAAAAAGATTCTCAACACTTTCTATGTTGCTTGAATCACAAGCATATGCGTCGGCATTAGTTTCATTTATTAAATCTTCTAATTTTTCAATATTTCTCGCAGCTAACACTATCTTCATACTCTTAGATGCACACAGGCGCGCCAAGGAAGCACTTAACCCCGATCCAACGCCAACTATTAAAACTGAATCATTCATAATTATTTAAATATTCTTTTATTTGTTTGATTGGTAAACCCATAATTGTATCTTCGTTCCCTTCAATTTTTGAAAACAAAGATCTTCCATTAGCTTCAATTTGATAAACACCGTATGCATATAATTCTTTATCTTTTATCTTTGTTAAGTATGATTTAATTTCGTCCAAATTGAGCTGTTTCATTGTCAAACTTGAAGCATCGGTAAAGTTCCATATCATAGATCCATTTTTAGAAATACAAACAGAACTAATTAAATTATGAGTTTTTCCATTTAATTTCTGTAATATTAAGTATGCTTCTTTTCGATTTTTTGGTTTTGATATTAATTCTCCTTCTAAATCAATAACACTATCTGCTCCCAATACAATTTTATCAGGTATTTTTTTACTAATTTTTATTGATTTTAATTCTGCAAGATTTTTAGAAACTACAATGGGAGAGGCTCCTTCCTTTACTAAGGAATTTTTTACTTCTTCTTCGTCAATATTTGAAGGAACAACCTCACAATTGATACCATTTTCATTTAAAATATTTTTCCTTACATTGCTTCTTGAAGCAAGGATAATCTTATCTTTCATTTAGAATTTAATATATCAAATATTTTTATAATTGAAGCTGCTGTCTCCTCAACAGATTTTCTAGTTACGTCTATAATTGGCCAGTTATATTTTCTAAATAATTTTTTTGAATTTTCTAATTCATTTATAATTTTTTTTTCATTTGTATATTCGCCTGGTCTATCTTCATGCATAGACTGCACTCTATTTCTCCTAACATCAAAAAGCCTTGCGGGGTCACAAATAAGCCCTATGATGCAGCTTTTTTTTAAATTTTGTGTTAGTTGTTTAGGTAAATTTTTATTTGAAATAATAGGTATATTAGCAGTTTTATACCCTCGGTTTGCTAAATAAATCGATGTTGGGGTTTTGCTAGTTCTGCTCACTCCAACCAATATAATATTAGATTTTTCTAAATCAGATATTATTTTCCCATCATCGTGTGTTATTGTAAATTGTATTGCTTCTATTCTTTTATAATATTCTTCATCTAATACATGCTGTCCGCTGGGTTTACGGCTTGCTTTTTGTTCGAGTAATTTAGAAAAGTCTGAAATTAAGGTCCCCAAAACCTCAAAGAAAGTAATATTATTTTTTTTACACTCTGAAGTTAAATATTTAGCAAGACTATTATCAACTATTGTATATAAAACTATTACATTTTGCTCAGATTTACACTTGGATATAATTTTATTTATTTGGTTCTCGGTTCGTGTAAAAGAAAAATGGATTGTTTTATATTTAAAATTAGAAAATTGAGCTTTGATAGCTAAAAAAATTCTATCAAGCGTTTCCCCGGTTGAATCGGAAACTTGATAAACCTGATAAATTTTATTCATAAAGCTGTTAATAAATATTTTAAAAAAACAAATTTATATATATTTTTTTTTATAAATTAAATAAATAAGAGAAGTTAACAATTAATAAACAAACTTATGCATGTTAATAAAATATAAACAAATTACTAAAACAATTAACAAAGTTTAATATATATAATAAAATCAGTAAGTTATAATACATCTTAATAACAAAGTTAAAGAACAAGATGTAAACAACTAATAGATAACATTATTAACATAGCCTAATAATACTACTAACTTATTTATATAATATATTAATGAAAGATAAGCTGTATAACTGTATTGAGGATAAAGACACAAATTACATCCCAATTTGGTTTATGCGGCAAGCTGGGCGTTACCTACCTGAATTTAGAGAAATAAGAAAAAAAAACCCAAATTTTATAAATCTTTGTTTAAATACTAAATTAATTAAAGATATAACTTTACAACCTTTAAATAGATTTAATCTTGATGCTGCTATAATATTTTCTGATATTCTAATGGTACCATACGGTCTTGGACAAAATGTAGAATTTAAAAAAGGATTTGGTCCAATTTTAGAAAATATAAATTTTGACAATATAATTAATATAAATCCAGAAAACTTTGTCCAGAAACTATTACCAATTTATAAAGGAATAGAAAAAGTTAAAAAAGAAGTAAAAGAAAAAAGCCTTATTGGTTTTGTGGGAGCGCCGTGGACTTTATTATTATATATGCTACATAAACAGTCTCCAAAAAACGGCTTTGATTTTAATAAATTTAATAAAGATAAATATTTAATTAATAGTTTATTAAAAAAAATAGAGGAAATTATAAGCTTACATGCTGAGAAACAAATAAAGGCAGGAGCTAATATAATACAAATTTTTGACTCTTGGGCGGGACTACTACCTAAAAAAGAACTTTTAAATTATTGTTACATCCCAACTTTAAAAATTGTTGAACATATAAAATTATTAAAAATTCCAGTAATTTGTTATGCTAAAGGAATTGGTAAAAATTATATTGACTTTTGTTCAACAGTTAAACCTAGCTGTATTAGTATAGATTATGAAGTAGACCCCAAATGGATAAAAAAAAAATTAAAAGAAATGCCAATCCAAGGAGGATTAGATCCTAAGATATTATTAACAGACAAAGAAAAAATTAAAAAATCTGTTAAAAATTATCTCAATATATTTTCTGACCATCCTTATATATTTAATTTAGGCCATGGCGTTTTACCCAATACCAAACCCGAAATCATAGAATATGTTATTAAAATTGTGAGAGATAAAAGTTAAAATGAAAAGAGCGGTTATTTTATTTAATCTTGGCGGGCCAAATAGATTAGAAAGTGTTGAACCATTTCTTTTTAATTTATTTAATGATCCTGCAATAATCGGCATTCCATCATTTCTTAGATATCCTTTAGCAAAATTTATTTCAAAAAAAAGAGCTCCTATTACGAAAAATATTTATAGAAAGATTGGGAACAAATCTCCCATCCTTGAATTAACTGAACAGCAAGCAAAAAGTTTAGAAGAAAATTTATTAAAAAAAGGTGATTATAAATGTTTTATTGTTATGAGATGTTGGCATCCTAGAGCCTCTGAAGTGATAAAAAAAGTAAAAGAATATAACCCTGAGGAAATAATACTTTTACCTCTTTATCCTCAATTTTCAGCCACAACCTCAGGATCTTCTATTGGTGAATGGAATGAATTATGTAAAAAGGAAAATTATATGATTAAAACTAAAACTATTTGTTGTTATCCAACAGAAAATAATTTTATAGCATCTCACGTTTTTCTCATTAAAAAAACACTATCAACGTTAGAAAATAATAATTTTAAACTAATTTTTTCCGCGCATGGTTTACCAGAAAGTAAAATAAAAAAAGGTGATCCATATCAGTGGCATGTAGAGGAGACGGTTAAAGAAATAATGTTAAAATTGAATAATGAGAATTTGGACCACGTGATAAGTTATCAAAGTCGTGTAGGTCCACTAAAGTGGATTGGCCCAGCAACAGACGAAGAAATTGTTAAATATTCTAAAGAAAAAAAAGGTATAATTATTGTTCCTGTCGCATTTGTTTCAGAACATTCTGAAACACTAGTTGAACTAGATATTGAGTATAAAAAATTAGCTGACAAAAATGGTTGTAGTTTTTATAAAAGAGTGCCAGCTTTAGGTAGTGATGAGAATTTTATAAAAGGACTAGCTAAATTAGTTTTACAACCACAAAAAAAGGGCAATTTTATCTCATCTATAATTTGCCCAAATAAGTTTGTTAAATGCCCCCGCTTAGATGTGAGTGCGAATTAAAATGAATACATATTTATTATTCAAATCAATTCATTTAATAGCGGTAATTTCTTGGATGGCAGGACTCTTGTATTTACCAAGACTATTTGTTTATCATAGCGGGTCTCTCGAAAATAAAAAATCTGAAAACATGGTATCGACTTTTAAGATAATGGAAAGAAGACTTTTTATTTATATCATGAATCCTGCAATGATTTTATCTTGGATTTTCGGGGTTTTTTTAATTTATTTGATAGGTTTTGAAAACTTTAATACCTTATGGCTAAAGTTAAAATTGCTATTAGTTATACTTTTAACTATTTATCATTTTTTTTTATTTTATTGTTTGAGGAAATTTACTGAAGATATCAATTCTTATTCATCTAGATTTTACAGAATAATGAATGAAATACCTACTATTTTACTAATTCTCATTATTCTTATAGTAGTTTTTAAACCATTATGATGCTTGAAATTTATTAAAAAAATACTATATTCAATAAACGATCCTCTTAATTAAATAATCAATACATGAACTTACAAGAACTAAAAAAGAAATCACCTGCCGAGCTCATTTTACAAGCTGAAAAGCTAGAAATAGAGAATCCAAGCACTTTACGTAAACAAGAAATTTTATTCTCAATTCTTAAAAAACTTGCACAAAAAAATGAACAAATCACCGGAGGTGGTGTTTTGGACGTTTTACAAGATGGTTTCGGTTTTTTAAGAGCAATTGAATCAAACTATTTACCTGGCCCAGATGATATTTATGTTAGCCCAAGTCAAATAAGAAGATTTGGACTAAGAACAGGAGATTCTATCGAAGGAGAAATTAGAGCTCCAAAGAACAGCGAACGATATTTTGCACTACTAAAAGTAGATAAGTTAAATTTTGATAATCCTGAAAAAGCTAGAGATAAAATTGCATTTGATAACCTGACCCCTCTTTACCCAGACAAACAATTAATAATGGAAGTGGAGAAAACTAAAATTGAAAAAAATGTAGACCAAACAGCAAGGTTAATAGATTTAATTAGTCCAATCGGGAAAGGTCAGAGATCGTTAATTATTTCACCGCCAAAAGCTGGTAAGACGATCATACTACAAAATATAGCTCATTCAATTGCAGCAAATCATCCTGAGTGCTACCTCATGGTTTTACTAATAGATGAACGCCCTGAAGAAGTGACAGATATGCAAAGGTCAGTTAAAGGTGAAGTAATAAGTTCTACTTTTGATGAACCAGCATCAAGACATGTTGCTGTTGCAGAAATGGTTATTGAAAAAGCAAAAAGATTAACAGAGCATAAAAAAGATGTCGTTATTCTTTTAGACTCTATTACACGTCTCGGCAGAGCATATAATGCTGTAGTACCAAGCTCAGGAAAAGTTTTAACAGGAGGTGTTGATGCAAATGCACTTCAGAGACCTAAAAGATTTTTTGGTGCAGCAAGAAATATAGAACAAGGTGGTTCCCTTACGATTATTTCAACAGCTTTGATTGATACTGGAAGTAGAATGGATGAAGTAATTTTTGAGGAATTTAAAGGAACAGGAAATAGTGAATTAATACTAGATCGAAAAATTTCAGATAAAAGAATTTTCCCAGCAATTGATATAACAAGATCAGGAACAAGAAGAGAAGAATTGTTGTTTAAAACCGATGACTTACTTAAAATGAATGTTTTGAGAAAAATATTAAGTTCAATGGGAACAATGGAAGCAATTGAATTTATTCTTTCTAAGTTAAATAGTACGAAAAATAATACTGATTTTTTCACTTCAATGAATAAACCCGCCTGATATAATAATCAAAATAAAGAAAAAAAATTATATTTCAAAACCTAATTTTGTGGCCATCTTTAAGTTTGTTTCCCAATTGTGCTGTTATGTGGGCTTCTTCTAGAAATTGTTCAAATTCTTTTAAAGCTTTTAAATTATTATACAAATATTTATTTGCTGCAGTTTTCGACTCTTCTCTTAAAGAGAGATTTTTTTTACTATCCTGAGCTAATTGAACCGCTAAATTAATATATTCTTTTGAACTTTGAACAATAGGAGGACTTAAAATTTTCATTTGTTTATAGGCTGCAGCAGTGATATTTGTTTTTAAGTGTGTACCTGGCATTGTTATTGATGGAGTTCCAACCAACATTGATTCTAGAAAGGAATTTCCTCCTCCAAAGTGCAAAGGATCTAATAGTACGTTTACACATTTACACAAAGAAATAAATTCTAACAAAGACAATGTATTTGTAAATAAAACTTTTTTGTTAAGAATAGAGAAACTTTTTGACCATCTTTTTTTTAAAATTTCTGACCAATATTTTTCTTTACCCTCTCCTCCAATTAAAACAATACAACTCTCAGGATCTTGAAATAATATTTCTGCTAAGATTAAATCAAAATCAGGATGAAATTTAAATAATGATTGAGGACATCCATAAAGTCGAATATTTTCGGGAAGTTTAAGGTCTTTTCGATTTTTCAATGGACCTAAATTTTGAGGGGGCTCGTAATACAATGGGAATTGGCTTAAACAAATTAATCTTTCAGAATATTTCCTCTTTGCGTTGTTAGGCTCTAAAAGAGTTGATGATAAAAAATAATCAATTGTATTTATACCAGTTGTTTCAGGATGTCCCCAACTTACAATTTGTACAGGAGCAAGTCGAGCAAAGGCTAAAAAATAAGTTATGGAAGACATACCTATTTCTGGATAGAAAATAATATCTAAATTTTCTTTTTCGACTTGTTCATGTTGTTCTTTGATTCTATTACTTAAATTTATTACTTTATTTGAGTGACTATCAATTTCATTTTTTATTAAACTTTTTTTAGTTCTATATGTATGAAATATTATTATATCAAATTTTTTTTTATCTATATTTTTTATTAAACCTCCAAATAATTTACCAACCGTATGTTTGGTTAAAAATTCTGAAATAAATCCTACCTTAATTTTTTTTTGTTTTTTTTGTTTATCGATATTTTTAGAAACATAATTAATATTAGGTATTATTTGTCTAAACAAATCTGATGTATTTTTCATTAACTCCAAATTTTCTCTAGCGTGATATCCTAAATGAAAAAAATTTGTCGTTATCGTATCGCCGGGTTTTTCTGTTAAATATTGATATTTTTTTAATAATTCCAAACCTTTTTGGTACTCATTTCGGTGAAAATTTATTTCTTCAACAGAGCTAACAACTGGGATAATTGATAGTGTGATGTTAATTCTATATCCAATATCATTAGGTTTAAGACTTAAAAGTTTGTTTTCACAGTTTCGCGCTTCATCAACCTTCCCGATTTCTTTTAAAAGATGGCCCAAATTACTGTATGCTTCAACAAAGTTAGCATTAATCTTTATTGCTTTTTTGTAATTTAAAATTGCTTCATCAACTTTTTCATTTATATCATAAACATTACCAAGATTATTGTAAGCTTCTGCATACTCTGGATTAATTTTAATTGCTCGCTGATAATTATCGATTGCTTCATTAAATTTTCCAATCATCTTAAATGTAACACCAAGATTATTGTAAGCTTCTGCATACTCTGGATTAATTTTAATTGCTCGCTGGTAACTATCGATTGCTTCATTAAATTTTCCAAGTTCCTTAAATGCCAGGCCAAGATTATTGTAAGCTTCTGTAAAATTAGGCTTTATTTTTATTGCTCGCTGGTAACTATCGATTGCTTCATTAAATTTTCCAAGTTTATATAAAGCACTACCTAAATTATTATGTCCTTCAGCATAATCAGGATTAATTTCTATTGATTTTTTATAATTAATAACAGCTTTATCAAAATTTTTTTGATTACTTAAAACGGCACCAAAAAGATTATATAAAACAAAACTTTTTGGATTTTTTTTTATTAGCTCAATAACTTTCTTTTCAACAATAGTCAATTTTCCTGAATGATATAAATTTATAAGCTCTTGAATACTTTTATCTTTCATATGTTCATTAAGTATTAATCAATAATTATTTTTGAGCAACTTTTTGCTTAATTAAAAACTATATACTTGATTGATTCTTGTTGATTAATCCAGTAATTTTAAGAAAAGTGTGGAACAGACTAAAATCAGAGTTAGAGGGATATTAGTAAGATGTTAAGTAAACCTTTATCAGTACAAGAAAAAATTAACAAATTAGTTTCTTTATATGAAAAGGATTTACTTAAAGAAGCATTAATAGAAGCTAAATCTTTAGCTAACCAGTATCCCAATGTTTCTGTAATCTATAATATTTATGGGATGATTAATAATGTTCTTGGTAATTGGGATCAATCTGTAATCTGTTTTTCTAAAGCAATAAAGCTTAACCCTGCCTATGCCGACGCACATTATAATCTGGGCATTGCGCAGGATAGCCTTGAACGACTAGAAGAAGCTATTCTCAGTTATACTAAAGCCATAGAACTTAAGCCTAATTACCCAAAATTTTATGAAGGTCTTATTCGACTTTTAACTTTTTATAATCCTGAAAAACCTAACTTAAATCCATGTGTAATAGCAAACAAACTATTGCAGACCATAAATTATAGTTATGATTCTAACAAACAAATATCTGATGATGATGTAGTAACTTTTTTTCAGCGCTGCAACAATGTTATTTTGGAGAATATAAATAACTTAAATGTGAATGAAACAGAAATTTTTCGTAGCTTTACAATTGACTTAAAATGTGACCGCCACTTTCAAGTTTTTAATACTTTCAATGTAATTCCTGAATATTGTTTTGGATGCTATAAGGTCCAAGTGGAACCAAGAAATGTGATGGAATTATTTAAACTTCATTTTGTTTTTGATAAATTAAATCTTAAAAATAATAATCCTAGAAAATGTATGTTAGAGATGAGACCAAAAGCACCTGGAGCTTATAAAGGATATATTTATTGTTTTAGTTTGAAAGAAGCAAATGAAATCCAAAATCAACTAACCACTATATTAAATAAAAAAATAAACGAAAATATTTCAATAACAGTAAAGAGAGGATGTTCAGAATATGGAATTGCTTATCCACAATACAAAAAAATTAATAAAAATAATGGTCAATTAATGAAATATAATGAGGAATGGCGTAGTAAAGAAAAGTTTATAGATGATAAATTAGCAAAAAGAGATCAATCAAAGCAAAGAGTATTACGAAAAAATCTTCCAGGTGCCACAGTATGTGATATTTTAACAATGAGTAATTGGCTAGTTTATGCAAAAATAATGGGTGATCTTAGTTATAAAAAAATTATCAAAAAAATTCCGATATCTCCTGTTATTGAAAAAAAAGTTTATGATTTACTGTCAAAACGCAAAAAAGATCTTTCTCCTTCTCCTGATTAAGGTATAAAGGGGAACAGAACGCCACCTTTAATTATGGAAGAACAACATAAAATAACAAAAAAAGATAAATTTATATTAACAACAGTCCTTATAATAATTTTTGTTGGTGTATTAGGTTTAGGACTAATTGGTGTTTTAGTAAGTTTATCAAGTTAAATTAAAAATGGACCATTTTTAGATAAAAAAATTAGTACATCATCCAATTAAACTAAGATCAAATTAGTAGTACACTTTTAAATTTTGAATATAAAATAGTAGAAAAATTGTTCATTTGTTTCATGTTTGCTTTTGCTTCTTGATCAAATTTTTCTAAAGCTCCATCACCAAAATGAGTTTTCAAGGCAGATTTATATTCAGGTACGCATCCCCAATCATTGACTGTAGTGTTTTTGATTTCGATATGAAATTGGATTCCATAAGCATGATTTTGATATTTAAAAATTTGATATTTTGTTGTTGGAGATGATGCTAGTAAAGTTATATCTTTATTATTTTCAAGATCTCTCACCTCATACGAATGCCACTGAAGTGTTTTAATTTTTTCAGGAAACGTAGAAAAAAGAGTATCATTCTGTTTGTCCTTTAAAAAATTAACATTCATAATGCCAATTTCAGCAGGATCTGATTTTATTACTTTACCTCCAACTACTTCACCTAAAAGCTGACATCCTAAACAAAAACCTAAAAAAGGTTTTTTTAAATCTACAACAAATTCTTTTATTTTCTTTTTTTCTTCAATTAACCATGGGTATTTTTCCTCCATCCAGGTATCCATTGGTCCACCCATACAAAACATGGCATCAAATTGATTTAAGTTTTTTGGAATTTTATCACCCTCATCTAGTTCTATGGTTATTAGTTTCCATCCATCAGCAAGCATTAAATCTTTAATGTATCCGGGATCTTCAATTTTTATATGTTGTAAAACTATTGCTTCCATGAATTTTCAAAATCTAATAATTTTTGTTTAAGAGAAATACCCCCTATTGACGAAAAGCCCCCCATACTACCATCTGATCTAACAACTCTGTGACATGGTATTGCTAAAACAATTTTATTTTGACTACATATTTTACCGATGTGACGAGGTGATAGTTTAAATTTTTTTGCTATTTCTCCATAAGTTTTTGTCTGTCCAGGTCTAATTTTTCTTAATTCAGACCATACTTTTTTTTGAATTTGGCTTCCTTGTATTTTGTATGGAGCCTTGATATTTAAGGTTCTTTTCTTAAAGAATTTAATTAAATTTTTTTTAAAATTTTTTAATATTTTGCTCTGAGATTGTTTTTTTACTTTTCCAAACTTGATTTTAAATATTTTTCCATTATTTTCAAAGGCAGATACCCAGCCTAATTCCGTTTTAATAGATATTTTTTTTATCATTTTTTTATTTTATCATATCATTTAAAGTTATAATAAAATTAATAAAATGAATAATAAAAATCTAACAATAAAAGAAACTTTTGCCTCAGCTGTACAAAACCACCAAAAAAATTTCTTTAAAATTGCTGAGAATCTTTACAAAGAAATATTAAAGATAAATCCTAATCATTTTGGATCAATTTTTTATTTAGGAACATTATTAGTGCAAACCCAAAGATTTAAATTAGCAAAATCATTACTTTATAAAGCAACTCAAATTAATCCCAATTATGCTGCTGCGCACAATAATCTTGGTGCAACACTAAAAGAATTAGGTGAATATCAAAACGCAATAAACTGTTGCCAAAAAGCAATAAAGCTTAACCCTTCCTATGCCGAAGCGCATTATAATCTTGGATTAGTTTTTAAAGAATTAAGAGAGTTTAAAAAAGCAATAAGTTGTTTTAAAAAAGCGATACAAATTCATCCTAGTTATATTATAGCTCACCAAAATTTAATGGAAGCTTACGAAAAAACAAATCAAGAAAGAGAATTAAAGTCTGCAATTTCAAATGCTCAAACTTTGATAAAAGATAATTCTATTATCAAATTATATGAAGGAATTCTTTTAAGCAGGAATGAAAAATTTGTTGAGGCAAAGAATTATTTAGAATCAATCTTATTTGAAACTAAAGAGATAAAAAATGAAATATTAAGAGTTTCAACTTTAGCAAAATGTTATGATCGAATTGGCGGCACCGATAAGGCTTTTAATTACTTTAAAAAAGCTAATCTTTTATCACAAAAAACAAAGATAAAAAACTTTGATAAAAATAAATATTTACAAGAGATAAAAATTAGAAAAGAATTTTTTAAAAAATCCAATATAAAAAAATGGCCCACTTTAAAACAACCTGATAACGAACCAAGTCCAATTTTCCTTATTGGTTTTCCAAGATCAGGTACAACACTTTTAGACACCATATTACGTAGCCATCCCTTGATTGAAGTTATTGAAGAACAATTTATGGTAGAACAATTAATCAATTCATTAAATCAATTACCAAATGGTGGACTAGAAGATCTAAAAGAAATAGAAAATGAACAAATTATAAAAATAAGAAAAACTTATTTTGAATCTCTTGAATCACAAATTCAAAATAAAAATAATACAAAACTTTATATTGATAAGTTGCCCTTAAATATAATTCACGTGGGAGAAATCGTTAGAATATTTCCTAATGCAAAATTTATTGTCTCACTTCGTCATCCATGTGACTGTGTTTTAAGTTGTTTCATGCAGGATTTCGAACTTAATGATGCGATGGCAAACTTTCTTAACCTAGATGACGCTGCGCACTTGTATGATGCTGTAATGAATTTATGGACCCAATATACATCAATTTTCTCAATTAATTATCATGAGGTAAAATATGAAAATTTAATCGAAAATTTTGAACCTACAGTCAGATCAATATTGGATTTTTTGGAATTATCTTGGGATGACGCGGTGCTAAACTATTTAATAACAGCAAAAAAAAGAGACAGAATTACAACACCAAGTTATTATCAAGTAACTAAACCAATATATTCATATGCAATTGGAAGATGGCAGCGTTATAAAAAACAAACTTCAAATATTTATCCAATTTTAGAAGGGTGGATAAAAAAATTTAATTATTAATACTATAAAAAGAACATTAAAAAGATATGAAGATAAGTATTCTTGGTATAATTAAAAAATGACAATTTATGCTTTATCAACTGGTCCAGGAATATCTGGCATAGCTGTAATAAGGGTTTCAGGAAAAAATACAGCGGAAGTAATTAAAAAATTAACTGGATCAAAATTACCAGTTCCAAGAGTAGCTACCCTCAAAAAATTCAATAAAAATGGGGGGAAAGAGCTGATTGATGAAGGGGTAATTATATGGTTCCCAGCTCCAAATAGCTATACAGGTGAGAATTTAGCAGAATTCCATGTTCATGGTAGCAGAGCAGTGATTAATGCTATGCATTCTGCTATTTCAAAAATAAAAAATTGCCGTTTAGCAGAGCCTGGAGAGTTCACAAAAAGGGCATTTCAAAATGGAAAAATAAATTTATTAAAAGCGGAAAGTATAGCAGATTTAATTTCATCAGAAACTGAAATTCAAAGAAAACAAGCCCTTAAAATCATGAGCGGTAAATCAGCAGACAAGTTTAATTCATGGAGAGAAAAACTTTTAAAAATTTTATCGCACGTAGAGGCGAAAATCGATTTCCCCGATGAAGGTTTACCAAAAAAAATTATTACTGAAGTACAAAAAACATCAAACACTGTGTTAACAGAAATTAAAAAGACATTAGATGATCAAAATGTTGGGGAAAGAATAAGAGAAGGTTTTAAAATAGCAATTATAGGACCACCAAATTCAGGAAAATCTAGCTTATTAAATTATCTTTCAAAAAGAGATGTTGCGATTGTTTCAGAGATAGCTGGCACAACAAGAGATGTAATAGAAACTCACCTTAATCTTGATGGTTATCCGGTAATCGTTTCTGATACAGCAGGAATTAGAAGTTCAAAAAATGAAATAGAAAAAAAAGGAATTAAAATAGCTTTAAAACGAGCAGGAGATGCTGATTTAAGGTTGGTTATCGTATCTGCTAAAAATGTTGATTTTACTGGTGTTTTAAAGGGTTTATTAACAAAAAATGCTATTTTAGTAGTAAATAAATCAGATTTAATAAAAGGAAAATTAAATAGTAAGTTTAAAAAATACGAAAACGTTTTGATATCCATAAAAAAAGATTCAAATTTAAATAAACTAATTACAAAAATAAAAAGTAAATTAAAAAATAAATTTACAACAGCTGAAGATATTTTAATCACTAGAGAAAGACACAGACAAAATTTAAAAAACTGTGCTCAACATTTGGAAAAATTTCAAAAAAAGAAATCTGCTCAAGATTTTGATAAAGCTGCTGAAGACTTAAGATTAGCTACAAGACACCTAGGAATGATCGTAGGAAAAGTAGATGTAGAGGAGCTATTAGGTAGCATTTTTAACGATTTTTGCATTGGTAAATAACTAGTAAAAAGAAAACTGAAGGTATGGACATTCATGAAGTTTATTATTCACCAATGAATACTGTGGGTGATGATGAACGGAAAGATTGGGAAGATATGT
>ENA-OQTX01000059-OQTX01000059.1-marine-metagenome-genome-assembly--contig:-NODE-59-length-31128-cov-6.829345_pt1 | contig 31128 bp, 36 predicted proteins | sample MGYA00240992_ERZ505281 | MGnify/ENA primary metagenome ERZ505281 (study PRJEB26146, sample SAMN05422147) | marine metagenome | isolation source: South Atlantic Ocean | place: Atlantic Ocean:South Atlantic... | reverse complement strand
AAAATAAAAATAAAATAAACACTAGCAAAAGTATAGTTTCATTGTTGGTGTCAATTTATGGAAAAGATTTTTACGATAAGACTATTAAAAATTTGTCATCAATTGAGTTTAATGACCTATGTGAAAATTTAACCAAAGGAGTTCCAATATCTACCCCAGTATTTGATGGTGCAAAGGAAAAAAATGTATCTGATATGCTGAAGTTAGCTAATTTACCTACTTCTGGGCAAACAATATTATGGGATGGAAGAACAGGGGAGAAATTCGATAGACTTGTAACAGTGGGTACTATTTATATGTTAAAATTACATCATCTTGTAGAAGATAAAATACATGCTCGATCAACGGGACCATATAGCTTAGTAACCCAACAACCTTTAGGAGGAAAAGCTCAACTTGGAGGTCAAAGATTTGGTGAAATGGAAGTTTGGGCTTTAGAAGCATATGGAGCTTCTTATACCTTACAAGAAATACTAACAGTCAAATCTGATGATGTAGCTGGAAGAGTTAAAATATATGAAACGATAGTTAAAGGGGAGGAGAATTTCCAATCAGGTGTCCCCGAGTCTTTCAACGTACTAACTAAAGAAATTAAGTCATTAGGATTAAATATTGAATTAAAATAAATTATGAAACAAGAGTTGACGGATTTATTTAAGAACAAACCTCCTATAGAAGAAAATTTTAGTAGCATTAGAATTAGTTTGGCTAGTCCTGAAAAAATTAAATCCTGGTCTTTTGGTGAAATTAAAAAACCTGAAACAATTAATTACAGAACTTTTAAACCAGAAAAAGATGGATTATTCTGTGCAAGAATTTTTGGTCCAATTAAAGATTATGAATGTCTATGTGGAAAGTACAAAAGGATGAAATTTAGAGGGATAATTTGTGAAAAATGTGGAGTTGAAGTTACAAAATCAAATGTAAGAAGAGATAGAATGGGTAATATAGAATTAGCCTGCCCTGTTGCTCATATATGGTTCTTAAAATCTCTCCCAAGTAGAATATCATTGGCTGTGGATATGAAGTTTAAAGAAGTGGAAAAAGTTTTATATTTTGAAAGTTTTATGGTTATAGAGCCAGGACTTACAAAACTTAAAAAAAAGCAACTTCTTTCAGAAGACGAATATCTAAAAGCTCAAGAAGAATACGGAGAAGATGCTTTTGAAGCAGCTATTGGAGCTGAAGCTATAAGGGAATTGCTACTGAATATTGATCTAAAGGCTGAAAAAGATAGATTAAGAGGAATATTAATTGAGGTTAAATCAAAAGTAGCTGAAGAAAGAACTGTTAAGAGATTAAAATTAATAGAATCGTTTTTAGAATCGGGCAATAAACCTGAATGGATGATTTTAACAACTATTCCAGTTATTCCTCCAGAACTTAGGCCTTTGGTTCCTCTAGATGGAGGAAGATTTGCCACCTCAGATTTAAATGATTTGTATCGAAGGGTAATTAATAGAAATAATAGATTAAAAAGATTAATTGACTTAAAAGCGCCAGATATAATTATAAGAAATGAAAAAAGAATGCTTCAAGAGTCTGTCGATGCACTATTTGACAATGGACGAAGAGGCAGAGTTATGACAGGTACTGGCAAGCGTCCACTTAAATCTTTAGCTGAAATGTTAAAAGGTAAACAAGGCAGATTCAGACAAAATTTGTTAGGTAAAAGAGTAGACTATTCTGGAAGATCTGTAATTGTAGCGGGTCCTGAATTGAAACTTCATCAATGTGGACTTCCTAAAAAAATGGCCGTAGAACTGTTTAAACCTTTTTTATATGCAAGATTAGATAAATTAGGATTTGCAACAACTATTAAGCAAGCAAAGAAGCTAGTTGAAAAAGAAAAAAGCGAAGTTTGGGATGCTTTAGAAACGATTGTTAGAGAACATCCAGTTTTATTAAACAGAGCACCAACTTTGCACAGGCTTGGTATACAAGCTTTTGAAGCAAAATTGATTGAAGGTAATGCTATAGAATTACATCCTTTAGTTTGCGCTGCTTTCAATGCTGATTTTGATGGTGATCAAATGGCAGTTCATATTCCATTGAGCTTAGAAGCGCAATTAGAAGCTCGTGTATTAATGATGTCTACAAATAATATATTAAGCCCATCAAATGGCAAACCTATAATTGTGCCAAGCCAGGATATGGTTTTAGGAATTTATTATTTATCTCAATCAACTGAAAATCAAGAAAAAGATAAACCTAACGGATATTTTATTAATGTTGCGGAAATAGAGCAAGCATTAGAAGCTAAAAGTATTAGTTTACACTCTAATATAATATGTAGGTTTGAAACTGTTGACGAAAAAGGTAACAAAATTATAGAAAAATATAAAAGTACCGCAGGAAGATTTATTTTATCTAGTATTTTACCAAAACATCATAAAATTAAATTTTCATTAATTGACAGAATTTTATCAAAAAAACATGTTTCCGAAATTATTGAACTTATTTTTCGTTACTGTGGACAAAAAGAAACGGTAATTTTTTGTGACAAAATTAAAACATTAGGATTTAAACATGCATTTAAATCAGCAATTTCTTTTGGAAAAGATGATTTAATTATTCCAAAAACAAAACAAAAATTTATAAATAATGCGAAAAAAGAAATAAAAGATTACGAAAGTCAATATTCTGAAGGTTTAATTACAAGAGGAGAAAAATATAATAAAACAATTGACATTTGGTCGAAATGTACAGATTTAGTTGCTAATGCAATGATGAAAGAAATTTCTTCAGCAACGAAGGTTATGTCAAATGGAAGAATTGAAACAAATTCAGTTTATATGATGGCTAATTCTGGTGCTAGAGGTTCTGCTGCGCAAATGAAACAATTAGCAGGAATGCGTGGACTTATTGCAAAACCATCGGGAGAAATTATAGAAACTCCAATAACAGCAAATTTTAAAGAAGGATTAACAGCATTAGAGTATTTTAACTCGACCCATGGTGCTAGAAAAGGATTAGCAGATACCGCTTTAAAAACGGCTAATGCAGGTTATTTAACGAGAAGACTTTGTGACGTTTCTCAAGACATTTCAATTACAAAAACGGATTGCGGTTGCAAATCAAAAGATTCTATTACTTTGTCAGAAATTATTGAGGGCGGTAATATTATAATGAGTTTATCCGAGCGTGTTTTAGGAAGATCTGCTGCTGAAGATGTTAAACACCCAATAAATGGTGAAGTTATAATAAAGAAAAAGGAATTAATTGATGAGGAAACATGCGAGAATATAGATACTGCTGGAGTTAAGTCTATTAAAGTTCATTCAATAATGACCTGCATTTCACAAGAGGGTGTTTGTGCTATGTGTTATGGAAGAGATTTATCAAGAGGAAAATTAGTGAGCATTGGTGAGGCAATTGGAATGATTGCTGCACAATCAATTGGAGAACCAGGAACTCAGCTTACCATGAGAACTTTTCACGTGGGTGGTACTGCGCAAATTAAGGAAGAGTCGTCAGTAATTGCGCATTCAACTGGTATAATAAAAATTATTAATAGAAATCTAATTGAAGACTCTAAAAAAAATAAAATCATAATGGGAAGAAATACTCAGATATCAATAGAAGATCAAAATGGTCGGCAACTTGCAATTTATAAAGTTCCTTATGGAGCTAAGCTTTTTTGCGATAATAATGAAAAAGTAAAAAAAGATACAAAAATCTGTGAATGGGATCCATATACTTTACCTGTAATCGCAGAAAAAAGTGGTGTCGCAAACTATATGGATTTAGTTGAAGGCGTTTCATTAGCTGAAATAGTAGATGATGCTACAGGTATATCTTCAAAATCTGTTTTAGATTGGAGATCTCAATCAAAGAATACAGAACTAAAACCAAGGATAACTCTAAGAGACGAGAAGGGTAATGTTATTAAAAAAGCTGACGATAACGAAGCTAGATATTATTTAGTGCCAGATTCAATTTTATCTGTAAAGGATGGACAACAAGTTTTTGCAGGAGACGTATTAGCAAGATTGCCGAAGGCGACTTCTAAAACTAAAGATATTACCGGAGGATTGCCTAGAGTAGCAGAATTATTTGAAGCAAGAAAACCTAAAGATAGTGCAATCATAGCGGAAAATGATGGTAAAATCGAATTTGGAAAAGAATTAAGGGGAAAACTTAAAGTCTCTATTGTAACTCCCGAAGGAATATCATCAAATTATTTAATTCCGAAAGGAAAGCACATAAATTTTAATCAGGGTGAAAAAATAAAGAAAGGTGAATATCTTTTAGATGGAAGTCCAGCGCCTCATGATATCTTAAGAATATTAGGAGTTGAGGCTTTAACAGAGTATTATGTTCATGAAGTGCAAGAAGTTTATCGTTTGCAAGGTGTTGTTATTAATGACAAACATATAGAGACTATATTAAGACAAATGTTAAAAAAGGTAGAAATTAAAAAACCGGGCGACTCAAAATATTTAATAGGAGAAACAATTGATAAAATTGATTTAGATATAATAAATGAGAATTTAAAAAAAGAAGGAAAAAAACCTGTCATAGCAGAAAGAATTTTATTAGGTATAACCAAAGCGTCGCTACAAACAAATTCATTTATTTCTGCAGCGTCATTTCAAGAAACTACAAGAGTGCTTACTGATGCAGCAATAAGAGGTAAAGTTGACAAACTTAAAGGATTAAAAGAGAATGTTATAGTTGGACGGCTTATTCCTGCTGGTACTGGACATACTAAAATCAAATGGCAAAAGGAGGCAGCGTACAGGGATGCAATTTTTGCTAAAGAGTCAGCGGACAAGGATGCAGTTTTAGCTAAAGAAATATCTGAGAAATCTGAAGAAAAACAACTTCCTGCTACATAAAAAAGCTTCATTATTTAGTTGTTTTTCCACTTTTAAATGTACATTTTAAAACAATTGTGTGTTGACTTTTAACTTTTCAATTAGTAGTTTAGCGCAATTTTGATGGTTAGAAGTGAGGTGGTATTTACCTTAAACACTAACTGAAAAGTTTGATTTAATTCATACAATTACTACTTTTATTCCCATCATTATAAGAAAAATAAAGTTATGCCAACTGTCAATCAGTTAATTAAAAGACCGAGGGTTAAACCTAAGTTTAGAAGTAAAGTTCCTGCCTTAGAACGCTCTCCTCAAAAGAGAGGTGTTTGTATAAAAGTGTATACAACAACACCCAAAAAGCCAAATTCAGCGCTTAGAAAAGTTGCAAGAGTTAGGTTGTCTAATGGTCACGAAGTTACTTGTTATATTCCAGGTGAGGGCCACAATTTACAAGAGCACTCTGTAGTTTTAATAAGAGGTGGTCGAGTAAAAGATTTGCCAGGTGTACGATATCATATCTTGAGAGGAAATTTAGATACACAAGGAGTTACTGCAAGAAAACAGCAAAGATCTAAATACGGAGCTAAAAAACCAAAATAGACTTATGTCAAGAAAGAGTAGTGCACCCAAAAGAACTATTTATCCTGATGCGAAATATGGGTCACTAATTTTAGCAAAATTTATTAATTTTATTATGTATGCTGGAAAAAAAACAGCTGCTGAAAAAATAATTTACACAGCTTTTAAACAAATTAAGGATAAGACCAAAGAAGATCCAATTAAAGTTTTTAATGATGCAATAAATAATATTCGTCCTAACCTTGAAGTTAGATCTAGAAGAGTCGGTGGAGCAACATACCAAGTTCCTGTTGAAGTAAAAATAAAAAGATCACATACTCTAGCTTTAAGATGGTTATTAGAAGCTACAAGAAAAAGAAAAAATAAAACGATGTCTGATAAATTATTTAATGAACTTATGGATGCTTCACAAAGAAAAGGAGCTGCTATGAAAAAAAGAGAAGATACTCATAGAATGGCCGAGTCAAATAAAGCTTTTGCTCACTATAGGTGGTAATGATGTCCAGAACTCACAAATTAGAAAAATATAGAAATATTGGTATCATGGCGCACATTGATGCTGGAAAAACAACCACAACTGAAAGAATATTATATTACACGGGTAAGAGTCACAAAATAGGTGAGGTTCATGATGGTGCAGCTACTATGGATTGGATGGAACAAGAACAGGAAAGAGGAATTACAATTACATCAGCAGCTACCACATGTTATTGGAGAGAACATAGAATTAATATTATTGATACACCGGGACATATCGATTTTACTATTGAAGTAGAAAGATCATTGAAGGTCTTAGATGGTGCCGTTGCTATTTTTGATGGTGTTGCTGGAGTAGAACCTCAATCGGAAGCCGTTTGGAGACAAGCTGATAAATATAAAGTTCCACGTATCTGTTTCGTTAATAAATTGGATAGAACTGGAGCAGATTTTTTTAGATGTGTTGATATGATAAAAGATCGTCTCGGATCTAAACCATTGGTTATGCAAATACCAGTAGGAATAGAGGCTTCATTCAAGGGTGTGATAGATTTAGTAAAGATGAAAGCAGTTTTATGGAAAGAAGAAAAACTAGGTGCCGAATTTGAATATGTAGAAATACCAAATGAGTTACAAGAGCAAGCAAAAAAATATAGAAAAGAATTAGTAGAAACTGCCGTAGAACAAGACGAAAAATTAATGGCCAATTACCTCGATGGTAAGGAAATATCAGAAGCTGATTTGATATCTTGTATTAGGAAAGGTAATTTAAAATTTGATTTTGTACCAGTGTTTACTGGGTCAGCATTTAAAAATAAAGGCGTACAACTTTTATTAGATGCTGTAGTAGATTTTTTACCTAGTCCAAAGGACCTAGGATCAATTAAGGGCACAAAGCCTAATTCAAAAGATGAAATTGAAAGAAAATTTGATGATAATGAACCATTATCAGCTCTAGCATTTAAAGTTGCAACCGATCCTTTTGTAGGAACGTTGACCTTTATAAGAATATATTCAGGTACATTAAAATCTGGAACTGGAATTTATAACACCAATAGAGATAAAGAAGAAAGAGTCGGCAGAATGTTATTAATGCATGCTAATAGTAGAGAAGATGTCAAGGAAGCTAATACTGGAGATATAGTGGCTTTAGCAGGATTAAAATACACCGTTACCGGACATACTCTATCAGATGAGGCAAAACCTATAGTATTGGAACCAATGGATTTTCCAGATCCAGTAATCGAAATTGCTGTTGAGCCTAAAACTAAAGCAGACCAAGAAAAAATGGGAGAAGCTTTAGGAAGGCTAGCCAAGGAAGATCCATCTTTTAGAGTCACGTCAGATGAAGAATCTGGTCAAACAATAATAAAGGGTATGGGAGAATTACACTTAGATATTATTGTAGATAGAATGAAAAGAGAGTTTAAAGTTGAAGCGAATATAGGAGCTCCTCAAGTAGCGTATAGAGAAACTATATTAAAGGAAGTGACACATACATATATACACAAAAAACAAAGTGGTGGAGCAGGGCAATTTGCAAAGGTTGAATTAAGTGTTGAGCCTTTATCTCCTGGCAAAGGAAGAGAAGTAGAAAATAAAATAAAGGGAGGATCTATTCCTAAGGAATTTATTCCTGGAGTAGAAAAAGGTATAGAAAGTGTTGCCGATGGCGGCATTCTTGCTGGATTTCCTATTATTGACTACAAAGTTACTATTTTGGATGGTTTACACCACGATGTTGATTCAAGTGTTTTAGCATTTGAAATTGCATCAAGATATTGTTTTAAAGAAGCTTGCATCAAAGCTGCTCTTAAACTTCTCGAACCAGTCATGAGAGTAGAAGTTGTTACACCCGAAGATTATATGGGTGACGTGATTGGTGATTTGAATAGTAGAAGAGGGCAAGTTGCAACCACTGACAAAAGAGGAAATGCTACAATTATTAGTGCAATGGTACCTTTAGCAAATATGTTTGGTTATATAAACAATCTTAGATCAATGTCTCAAGGCAGAGCCTCATATTCAATGTTCTTTGGCTATTATGAAAAAGTTCCTCAAAATGTTCAAGATGAAGTAACTAAAAAATTAGCTTAAAATTATGGACAAACAAAATATAAGAATATATTTAAGAGCGTATGATAATAAAATTCTCGACTTATCAACAATTGAAATTATTAACACTGCTAAGAGAACTGGAGCGCAAGTTAAAGGACCAATTCCTTTGCCAACAAAAAAAGAAATTTACACGGTATTACGATCACCACATATTGATAAGAAAAGCAGAGAGCAATTTGAAACTAGAACACACAAAAGATTAATAGATATTTTAGAACCAACTCCTCAAACAGTCGAAGCGCTTATGAAGTTAGATCTGGCTTCAGGAGTTGATATAGAAATTAAATTGTAGGTAATGTTATGACGATTGGATTAATTGGAAAAAAAATTGGAATGACAAGAGAATTTTTTGATTCAGGTATTTCGGTGCCAGTTACGGTTTTGTCTGTAGAAAAAGGAAGAATTTTGGATGTAATTACAAAAGAAAAAAGAGGTTATGATGCTATAAAAGTTGGTTTTGGTAAAATTAAAAATTCAAAACTAACAAAACAAATGAAAGGTGTTTTTACAAAGAAAGCAACTGAACCAAAGAAAATCTTGAAAGAATTTAGAGTAAATAATATTTCTGAATTTAAAGAAGGTAATGAAATAGGATTGGAGCTTTTTAAGGATCAGAAATATGTTGATATCACTGCAAAAACTATAGGAAAAGGTTTTGCCGGTGTTATGAAAAGACATAATTTTTCAGGAAATAAAGCTTCACATGGAGTTTCTGTAACTCATAGATCTCATGGATCTACTGGACAAAATCAAGATCCAGGCAAAGTGTTTAAAGGAAAAAAAATGGCTGGGCACATGGGCAATAAAGTTAGAACTATTCAAAATCTTGAAATAATTAAATCAGATCTAGAAAACAACCTTATTTTTGTTAAGGGTTCTGTGCCTGGTTCAAAAAATTCCTTAGTTTTGATACAAAAAAATGTAAAAAAAATTATTAGGACTACTACCTTAGAAAAAAATAGTAAAATTCAAACAGAAAAAAAAGAAGAGAAAAAATAAGAAATGAAACTACAAGTAATTAATATAGATGGAAAAAAAACAGAGAATATAGAATTATCTGACAAAATTTTTTCAGTTAAACCAAATAAAAATTTAATCCAATCTATAGTAGAGTGGCAATTAAATCATTTTAAACCAAGAACTGCAAAAACAAAGCAAAGAAATGAAGTTAAGGGTTCAACTGCAAAGATATATGCTCAAAAAGGTACTGGAGGAGCAAGGCATTCGAGTAGAAAAGCGCCAATATTTGTTGGTGGTGGAGTTGCTCATGGCCCAAAAGGATCAGTTTACAAAGTTAAAAAAATTAATAAAAAAATTAGAAAACTTGGTTTGCTGTATTTGTTAACACAAAAAAATAAAGTAAATTCACTTTTTGTTGTTGAAGACTTTAAAACAGAAATAACAAAGACTAAGTTATTTAGTAAGTTTTTAGAAAAAAATAAACTACAAAATTCACTTATAATTTCGGACGAAAATTCTAGATCAAAAATAATAAAGTCAGCAAGAAATATTCCTAATTTAAAAATTATTAAACAAGAAGGTACTAATGTCTACGATCTATTAAAATATAAAAATGTTGTATTTACAATTACTTCAATAAAATCATTACAAGATAGACTCTCAAAATGAAAAAATTCAATTTATTAGATACAATTGTTTCACCAGTTATAACTGAGAAAGCGACTACTTTATCAGAATTTAATAAAATGGTTTTCAGAGTGCATAAAGGTGCTAGCAAAAATTCAATTAAAAAAAGTATAGAAAAAATATTTAAGGTAAATGTTATCAAAATAAATACAATTAATTTAAAAGGAAAAACCAAGCTGGTTAAAGGTAAAAAATCAAGTAGACCTGGTTATAAGAAAGCAATTGTAACGCTTAAAAAGGGCCAAAGTATTGATTTGGCAACAGGAATTTAATTTTATGTCATTAAAAACTTTTAAACCATATACGAAATCAACAAGAGCCACTGTCTTAGTTGATCGAAAAGATTTATGGAAAGGCAAACCTCTAAAATCGTTATCATTTGGCAAAACTTCTACCGGGGGAAGAAATAATTTAGGAAGAATTACTTCAAGAAGTAAAGGAGCAGGACACAAAAATAAGTATAGATTAGTCGATTTTTACAGAAAAAAAGATGATCTTAAAGCGAAAGTAGAAAGAATTGAATATGATCCTAATAGATCATCTTATCTTGCTTTAATAAAATATGAAGACGGAACCAATAATTATATACTTGCGCCAAATCAAATCAAAATTGGAGATGAAATTATTTCAGGAAGAAATAAAGAAATTAAAATTGGAAATTGTATGCCATTATCTGATATTCCAGTGGGCACCGATATACATAATGTTGAGTTAAAACCTAACAGCGGTGGAAAGTTTGCTCGTTCCGCAGGATCCTCAGCTCAAATATCAGGTACAGATGAAAATTATTGTGTAATCAAACTTGCTTCTGGAGAAATACGAAAGGTAATTAATTCAGCGAGAGCAACAATTGGAACTGTATCAAATAGTGATCATCAAAATATTGTAATTGGTAAAGCTGGAAGAAACAGATGGAAAGGTAAGAGACCTTCTGTAAGAGGAGTAGCTATGAATCCGGTAGACCATCCACATGGAGGTGGAGAAGGAAAAACATCTGGAGGCAGAAGTCCCGTATCTCCTTGGGGTCAATCAGCAAAAGGATTAAAAACCCGAAAAAACAAGACAACAAACAAATATATAATTTTAAGAAGGAAAAAAAGGAGATAATTGATGTCTAGATCTGTTTGGAAAGGACCTTTTGTAGACCCAAGTTTACTTAAAAAAGTAGAAAAATTAAAAGATCAATCTAATAAGCCACCAATTAAAACTTGGTCAAGAAAATCAACAATTATTCCGGAATTTGTTGGTTATAGTTTTTTAATACATAATGGTAAGAAATTTATACCTATTAAAATATCTGAAGAAATGGTTGGTCATAAGTTAGGTGAATTTTCACCTACAAGACAATTTTCAGGTCATACACCAGCAGATAAAAAGGCTGCTCAATCAGCTGCACAAGGGACTTCTGCAGCTTCTACTACCACTACTCCGAGTACAACAAAACCGAAAGAAGGACCTAGTGGCGCAAAAAAATAAAAATATTGTAAAAGCGATAAATAAGAACGTGAGATCAAGCCCAAGAAAAATAAATCTTTTACTTAAAAATATTCGTGGAAAAAAAGCAGATATAGCTGTTAGAGATTTATCTTTTGCTAGACAAAGAATTGCTTTTGATATTAAAAAAACTGTACAATCAGCAATAGCTAATGCGGAAAATAATAATCAATATGATATTGATAATTTATATATAGTAGAGGCTTATGTTGGCAAATCAATAGTATTAAAAAGATTTAGGGCAAGGGCTAAAGGAAGAGCCAGTGCTATAAGAAAACCTTATAGTAATCTTACAATTGTATTATCAGAAAAAAAAACTAAAAAAGAGGAATTACATGGGACAAAAAGTTAATCCAATAGGCTTAAGGCTAGGAATTACTAGAGGATGGGATTCGATTTGGTTTGCAAAAAAAAAGGAATATGGAAATCTTTTAGTAGAAGATTATAAAATCAGAGACTATATTAAAAAAAATATTGTTAATTCTGGAGTTTCTCAAGTTATAATTGAGCGAACAGCAAAAAAATGCATTGTTTCCATTTATACATCAAGACCTGGATTTGTTATTGGTAAAAAAGGCTCCGACGTAGATAAGATAAAAAAAAAACTATCAAAAATATCAAGTAGTGAGATAAGTCTAAATATAAAGGAAATAAAAAAACCTGAACTCAACGCTTTTCTTGTTGCTGAAAATATAGCTCAGCAATTAGTAAAAAGAATAGCCTATAGAAGAACTATGAAAAGGGCAATACAATCTGCACTACGATTAGGTGCTCTAGGTATTAGAGTTTGTTTAAGTGGAAGATTAGCTGGCAATGAGATAGCAAGAACTGAATGGTTAAGAGAGGGAAGCGTTCCATTACATACTTTTAGGGCTGATGTAGATTATGCCGAAGCCGAGGCATTAACCACCTATGGTATAATTGGTGTTAAAGTTTGGATTTATAAGGGAGAAGTTTTTACAAAAGATAAAAATAATACAAACAAGAAAGAAATTGAAAATGCTACAACCAGCAAGAACAAAATATAGAAAAGCCCACAAAGGAAGAATTCATGGGCATGCTAGCAGAGGTGAAATTCTGAATTATGGAGCATATGGTCTTAAAGCAATGCAACCTGATAGAGTTATCTCAAAACAAATCGAAGCTGCCAGGGTTGCTTTAACTAGATATATGAAAAGAACTGGAAAAGTTTGGCTAAGAATTTTTCCAAATATACCAGTTTCAAAAAAACCCGTAGAGGTAAGAATGGGAAAAGGAAAGGGTGCTCCTGAATTTTGGGCATGTAGAGTAAAACCTGGAAGAATAATTTTTGAGGTAGACGGCGTAAGTGAAAGTGTTGCCAGAGTAGCATTGTACAAGGCATCAACCAAATTACCAATTAAAACCAAATTTATTAAGAGATATTAGCAAATATGAAGAATAAAGAGATTAAAAAACTAAGTATTGATGAACTAAAAAATAAAGTTAATTCATTAAAAAAAGATTTATTTAATTTTAGATTTAGAAAAGTAAACGGTCAGCTTGAGAGCACAGCGAAAGTTTCTCAAATAAAAAAAGATGTGGCAAAACTTTTAACAGCGTTAAACCAAAAAAATTGATATGAGCAAAAAAATATTAAATGGCGAAGTTATTAGAGACCAAAACGATAAAACGATCGTAGTTTTGGTCAAGAGAAAATATTCTCATCCATTTTTTGGTAAAGTAATAACTTCCTCAAAAAAATATCATGCTCATGATGAAAAAAATAAATTTAAGATAGGAGATAATGTAAAAATAATTGAGTCAAAACCCTTTTCAAAGAAAAAAAAATGGGAGGTAATTAATAAATAAATGATACAAGTACAAACAGAATTAAATGTTGCAGATAATACAGGAGCAAGAATTGTTGAATGTATTAAAGTCCTTGGTGGCTCTAAGCGTAGGTATGCTTCGGTGGGTGATAGAATTGTTGTTAGTGTAAAGGAAGCTATTCCAAATGGAAAAGTGAAAAAGGGATCTGTGCATAAGGCTATTATAGTAAGAACTAAATATTCAATTCATAGAAATGATGGAAGTAAAGTTAAATTTGACAATAACGCTGCCGTAATAATTGATGATAAAGGAGAACCTATTGGTACTCGAATTTTTGGTCCCGTTTCAAAGGAATTAAGAACAAAAGGTCAAACAAAGATAATTTCACTTGCGCCGGAGGTTTTATAAAAAAATGATAAAAAAAGGAACTCAAGTGGAGATACTTTGCGGAAAAGATAAAGGAAAAAAAGGTGAAGTAATAGAAATTTTAAGAAATAAAAATAGGGCTAAAGTTAAAGGTATAAACATTATCAAAAAACACGAAAAAACCACTAAGGAAAAAAAAGGAGGAATTATTTCTAAAGAAAATTTTATCCATCTTTCTAATTTAAAAAATTTAGACACTAAAGATAAAATAAATAAAGTAGAAGACAAAAAATGATACCAAGACTTAAAGATCATTACGATAAAGTAATTGTTGTAAACTTACAAAATAAGTTTTCCATGAAAAATAAACTTATGGTTCCAAAAATTTTAAAAGTTGTTCTAAATATGGGACTGGGTGCAGATGCTAATGACAAAAAAAAACTTCAAAATTGCATAGAAGATATGTCACTAATTAGTGGCCAAAAGCCAGTTGTAACAAAGTTTAAAAAATCTATTTCAAACTTTAAAACAAGAAAAGGAACTGCCGCAGGCGTAAAAGTTACTTTAAGGAAAAACAAAATGTACGAGTTTATAGATCGGCTTGTAAATATTGCTTTGCCAAGAATTAAAGATTTTCAAGGCTTAAGTGTAAATGGATTTGATAAATCTGGAAATTTCACCCTTGGTATAAAAGAGCATATTATTTTTCCAGAAATAAATTTTGATAAAGTTGATCGGATTAGAGGTATGGATATAACAATAGAAACAAGTGGAAAAGATAAAGAAAGTGCATTGGCTTTATTAGAAGCTATGAACTTTCCATTTATTAAATCAAAAAAAGAAAAAGAAATTAATTGAGAAACTATGGCAAAAACTAGCGCGATACAAAGAAATTTAAAAGTAATTAGACTTGTAAATAAATTTTCAAAAAAAAGGAAAAAACTTAAAAAAATTATAAAAAATAGAAAACTGCCATTAGATGAAAGATTTAATGCACAATTAAAACTTGCTAAACTACCAAGAAATTCAGCAAAAATAAGAATTAGGAATAGGTGTGAAATGACTGGAAGGCCTCGTGGAGTGTATAGAAAATTTAAGATCTCTAGAATTGCACTTAGAGAATTAGCATCTAAAGGTATAATTCCGGGAATGACTAAATCAAGTTGGTAAATAATATGGAGATAATTATATGAGTTTTGTAGATCCTATAGGCGACATGATAACAAGAATAAGAAATGCTCAAATGAGATTCTTAAATAATGTTAGAATACCAGGTTCTAAATTCAGAGAAAAAATTTTAGATGTTTTAAAACAGGAAGGTTACATTGCAGATTATAAATTATTATTAGATGCTAACAACAAAAGTAGCTTATCTGTAGATTTAAAATATAATAATGGATTACCTGTTATAACAGAAATTAAAAGGATATCGAAACCAGGAAGAAGAATTTATGTAAGGGCGACTAGCATTCCCAAAATAAAAAATGGATTAGGTTTAGCAATTGTATCTACTTCTATAGGAATTATGACTGATAATGATGCTAGAAGTAAAAATGTTGGCGGTGAAATCATTTGTAAAGTATTTTAATTTACTATGTCTAAAATTGGAAAAAAACCTATACAGATACCCAAAGATACAACAATTAAAGTTGAAAGCGGAAAATTAATTTTGACTGGACCTAAAGGTTCTAAGAAATTAAGTTTGAATGATAAAATTTTTACTGCTTCAATATCTGAGAACAACAATCTAATTTTAAAGTTAATAAAAAAAAACGAAATATCAAATATAATGTGGGGTACTACAAGAAGTATTATTAATAATGCACTTTTAGGTGTAACTGTTGGGCACGAAAAAATACTTGAAGTGACTGGCGTTGGTTTCCGAGTGATGTTAACGGGAAACGTATTAAATTTAAAGTTGGGATTTAGTCATGATATTTCATATGAAATACCACAAGGAGTTAAACTTACTGTAGAAAAAAGCACTATTATTAAAATTAATGGCATTGACAAGGAATTAGTTGGAAAAGTTGCCTCAGAAATAAAAAGGCTTAAACCTGTTGAGCCATATAAAGGAAAGGGAATAAAAGAAAGAGGTCAATACGTTTTAAGAAAAGAAGGTAAAAAGAAATAAAATGAATAAGTTAATCTATAAAAAAAGAACGCAAAGAATAAGAAGAAAGCTTAAAAATGTAAATAAGAATAGATTTAGATTATCTGTATACAGATCTTCTCGAAATATATCAGCGCAAATTATTGATGATAAAAATAATAAAACTTTAGTTGCCGCTTCTTCTGTTAAAGAAAAAACTACTGATAAAAATAAAAAAAGCGATATGTCAATCTATATTGCTGAATTATTGGCCAAAAAAGCTTTAGAAAAAAAAATTACTCAAGTTTATTTTGATAGAGGTAGATACAAATACCACGGAAGAATAAAAATATTTGCTGAAGCTTTACGCAAAAAAGGTTTAAATTTTTAATATATTTTATGAATAATATTGATCTAAAAGATAAACTGGTTTCAATTAATAGAATAACCAAAGTTGTTAAAGGTGGTAGAAGATTCGCATTTTCAGCTTTAGTTGTTGTTGGTAATCAAATTGACTCAATTGGTGTTGGATATGGCAAGTCAAAACAAGTTCCAAATGCGATAAAAAAAGCTACAGAAACTGCAAAAAACAATCTGTTCAAAATTTCTTTGCGTGAAGGCAGAACTTTACATCACGATGTTTTAGGAAAAGATGGAGCGGGCAAAGTCTTATTAAGATCTGCACCATCAGGTACCGGTATTATTGCCGGAGGTCCTATAAGATCAGTATGTGAAGTACTTGGCATCAAGGATATTGTAGCGAAATCCTTAGGTTCTTCAAATCCTATAAATGTTCTAAGAGCTTGTATGAAAGGTTTAAAAAGTCAAAATTCTCCAAAGTTAATTTCAAAAAGAAGAGGGAAAAATATTTCTGAAATAACTAAGAAAAAACAATAAAAAATAATTAAATGAAATTAAACTCTTTAAATTTTAAAATAACAAAAAAAAAAAAAAGACTTGGAAGAGGTATAGGATCCACAAAAGGCAAGACTTGCGGCAGAGGTCATAAAGGCCAAAAGTCAAGATCTGGTGTAGCCATCAAAAGTTTTGAAGGTGGACAAATGCCTTTATATAGAAGACTGCCAAAACGTGGTTTTAAAAGCTTTAACAATCAAGTAAAAAAATCTGTTGCAATAATTAATTTATCTAAAATACAAGAAATTTTAGAAAAGAAGAAAATTTTACCAAATAGTACATTAAATCTATCTACTTTACAAAAATCTCAACTAGTAAATAAAAAATACAGTAAATTAAAATTACTAGGATCGGGTGATATAAAAGAAAAATTTGATATTGAAACAAATTTTATCTCGGATTCGGCAAAAGAAAAAATAGAAAAATTAGGCGGAAAAGTTACATTAATTAAATAGTAGTTAATTAAATTACGGTTCATTAAACAAATGGATAAAGATTTAAAAAATAGAATTCTTTTTACTATCATGATGCTCTGTGTTTACAGGCTGGGAACCTATATTCCTTTACCTGGAATAGATGCTCAGTCTTTACAAACATTAATGCAATCAAAACAATCAGGCATTTTGGGTATGTTAAATATTTTTTCAGGAGGAGCGATTAAGAGAATGGCTATATTTGCATTGGGAATCATGCCCTATATATCTTCATCTATTATTATTCAATTATTAACTGGTGTATCAGAATATTTTAAAAACTTAAAAAGCCAGGGAGAAATAGGCAGAAAAAAAATTACTCAATATACAAGATACGGTACAGTGTTGTTAGCCACAGTCCAAGGTTATGGAATTTCAGTCGGTCTTGAAAGTTCCTCGAACGTCGTTATTGATCCCGGTGTATTTTTCAGGTTGACGACGGTCATTACTTTAGTAGCAGGTACTATTTTTCTAATGTGGTTAGGTGAACAAATTACCCAAAGAGGAATAGGTAATGGAATATCTTTAATTATATTTTCTGGAATAGTTGCGGAGATTCCACGAGCTTTAGCTGCAACATTTGAACTAGGAAGAACAGGCGCTTTGTCAGTTCCAATAATTTTAATGATATTTATATTATTGCTATCAACAGTTGCTTTTATAGTTTTTATTGAAAGAGCAATAAGAAAAATTTTAATAAATTATCCCAAAAGACAAATGGGAACAAAAATTTATGGAGGTGAGTCTTCACATCTACCTTTAAGAATAAACACCGCAGGTGTTATACCAGCTATTTTTGCATCTGCGTTATTACTTTTACCAGTAACCTTTTCAAATTTTGGTATGTCTGATTCTGAATTATTTGCGGGTTTGTCTTCTTTGTTTTCTCAAGGTAGACCTTTGTATATGCTTTTGTATGCTTCAGGTATAATATTTTTTTCTTTTTTTTATACATCAATAGTTTTTAATCCAAAAGAAACGGCAGAAAATTTAAGAAAACATGGTGGTTATGTTCCAGGTATTAGACCCGGTGAAAGAACAGCATATTTTATTGAAGAAATTTTAACAAGATTGACTACTATTGGAGCTTTATATTTAACTTTGGTCTGTTTAATGCCTGAGTTTTTAATTTCAAAATATCCAATACCTTTTTATCTAGGAGGGACATCTGTGCTAATTGTTGTAGTTGTTGCCATGGATACAGTTTCGCAGATACAAACAAGAATGATGAGTCAACAATACGAGTCATTAATTAAAAAGACAAGATTTGGAAGATAAGCAGAAAATAGATAAGTGAATATTATATTATTCGGTCCTCCTGGCGCTGGCAAAGGTACTCAGAGTGATAATTTAGTAAAAGATCTTAACCTATATAAAATTTCTACAGGCGATTTGCTTAGAGAAGAGGTAAAAAAAAAAAGTGCATTAGGTATTAAAATTAAATCTATATTAGACCAAGGCGTGTTGATATCTGATGATATAATTAATGATTTAATTGAAAGTATTCTATCAAATAAAGGCTATTTTAATCGTTTAATTTTTGATGGTTATCCAAGAAACTTTAATCAAGTAAAGCATTTAGATATTCTAATTAAAAAATATAATCAAAAAATATCTTGTGTATTAAGTTTAAAAGTTAATCAAGATGTTATCATCAAACGGATTATAGGAAGACAAGTATGTTCTAAGTGTGGATTGGTGTTTAACGAATTCTTTAATCCGTCTACGAAAGAAAATCATCATTGTGATATAAAGTTTTTACAAAAAAGATCTGATGATAACGAAAAAACTGCAAGAAATAGATTTGAAACATACACTAAAGAAACATTGCCAGTATTGGATTATTATCAAAATCAAAATTTATTATATGAAATTGATGGAACGAACCATATACATGAAATTTACAAGGAAATATGTCGCATAATTCATTCTTTAGAGACTTGACTTTATAATAAGTATTTATATAAATAGCGTCGTTAGATTATTAATCCCAATAAAACTATGGCGCGTATAGCTGGTGTAAATATCCCTCAAAATAAAGTTATTCATGTAGCTTTAACTTATATACATGGTATAGGCAAAAAATTCTCAGATAATATATGCACAAAACTCAATATCTCAAAAAATAAAAGAGTTAATAGTTTAACGGAGGATGAAGTTTTAAAAATTAGAGAATTTATTGATCAAAACTACAAAGTTGAAGGAGATTTACGAAGAGAAATTTCTCTCAACATTAAACGTTTAGTGGATCTTGCAACTTATAGGGGCTCAAGACATAAAAAAAAATTACCTGTAAGGGGACAAAGAACTCACTGCAATGCGAGAACAAGAAAAGGTAAAGCAATAGCCATAGCAGGAAAAAAATTAACACCATTAAAAAAATAATTTCATGGATAAAAATAAAAGTCAAAAAAATGAATCATCTAACGAAAAAATCGAAAAAGTATTAAAAGTTAAAAAACCTAAAAAAAAAATAAAGAAAAATATTACGACCGGTATAGCGTTTGTAAATGCTACTTTTAATAATACGATTGTTACAATAGCTGACGATAGTGGTAATGTAATAGCATGGTCTTCAGCAGGTTCTAGAGGGTTTAAGGGTTCAAGAAAATCAACACCTTATGCTGCGCAAATTGCAGCTGAATATGCAGCTAGTAAAGCTCAAGAGCATGGCTTGAAAACTTTGACAGTTAAATTAAAAGGACCTGGCTCAGGGAGAGAAACCGCTTTGAGAGCTTTGCAAGCAAGAGGATTTAAAATACTTTCAATAAAAGATACAACACCGATGCCACATAATGGTTCAAGACCACCAAAAAAAAGAAGGGTATAATATAAATGCAAAATACAATAATTGATAAAAATTGGAAATCTTTGATTAAACCAAGTAAATTGAGTATCAAAAGTAGTGAGGATAAATCTGTCTTTACACTTACAGCAGAGCCCTTGGAAAAAGGATATGCACTTACTATTGGAAATGCTCTTAGAAGAATTTTACTTTCATCACTACAAGGTGCAGCTATAACAGCTATACAAATTGATGGCGTTCTTCATGAATTTTCTTCCATAAAAGGTGTGCGTGAGGATGTGACTGATATAGTTTTAAATCTTAAATCTTTACCACTTAAAATAATGTCAGACGGACCAAAAAAATTAATATTGGACGTAACAGGTCCGGGTGAAATTAAAGCCAAGGATATACAGCCAAATCCTGAAGTAACGATTTTAAATCCTGATTTGGTTATATGTCACTTAGATGAAAATACCAAGTTCCATATGGAGCTTATTGCAAATACAGGAAAAGGATATTGTCCATCAGAAAAAAATAAAATGGATGATGCTCCATTAGGCTTAATTGCAATAGATTCACTTTTTAGTCCAGTAAAAAAAGTTTCTTATACAGTGGAAAACGCTAGAGAAGGCAAATCTTTGGATTATGATAAACTTGCAATGGTAGTTGAAACAGATGGTTCAGTTCCTGCCGAAGATGCTGTGGCATATGCAGCAAGAATTTTTCAAGAACAAATGTCATTATTTATAAACTTTGAAGAACCAAAAGTTGTTGAGAAAAAACCTCAAATTACAGAACCTGAATTTAATAAAAACCTACTTAAGAAAGTTGACGAACTTGAGTTATCTGTTAGATCAATGAATTGTTTAAAAAATGACAATATAGTTTACATCGGCGATTTAGTTCAAAAAACCGAACCAGAAATGTTAAGAACTCCAAATTTTGGCAGAAAATCACTCAATGAAATCAAAGAAGTTTTAAATTCAATGTCTCTTTATTTGGGAATGGAAATTCCGAATTGGCCACCAGATAATATTGCGGAATTATCAAAAAAACTTGAAGATAACTCATAGTATATGAGACATAAGCTAGCCTACAGAAAATTAAATAGAACATCTGAGCATCGTAAGGCTTTATTTACAAATATGCTTAACTCACTTATTAAATATGAACAGATTACAACAACATTACCAAAAGCAAAAGAATTAAAGCCTAAAATTGATAAAGTGATTACTTTAGGAAAAAAGAATAATCTTCAATCAAAGAAAAATTTATTCTCAAAGTTACAGGATAAGTCATCTGTAGATAAATTAATAAAAACATTATCTCAAAGATATGAAAAAAGAAAAGGTGGCTATAGCAGGGTGATTAAGACTGGATTTCGGTATGGGGATGATGCCCCAATGGCCATTATTGAATTGGTTGATAGAGATGTTGAGGCAAAAAAAGTAGATATAAAGAAAAAACCAGAAGAAACAGCAAAACCGGTAACGGAATCTAAATCAAAAGACACAGATAAAAAAACCAAATCTAAAAAGTAAATTATTTATGAAAGCTTTATTATGTTGCTTTAATTAGTAGCATGAAATTATATCCATTTTATGAAAAAAATTTTTTCAGTTAAATATGACTTTGTTAATGCACGACTGGATAGATGGTTCAGAAGAAATGTATGTGAAGCACCTCAATCATTAATAGAAAAAAATATAAGAAAAGGAAAAATTAAAGTAAATAATAAAAAAAAGAAAAGTTCTTACAAACTTCAAGAAAACGATCAAATTTTTGTTTATAATTTTAACTTTAAAACAAATAAAAACAAAAAAAATAAATTGAAATACAGAGCTACTAAAAAAGAGTTATCATCATCATCAAGTATGTTTGTTGAAAATAATGAAAACTTTGTTGTAATAAATAAACCTGCGGGAATTGCAGTTCAAGCTGGCACAAAATCAAGAAGAAATATTTTAGATATATTGCGTAATACAAAAGAATTTGAAGGCGCATCTCCTTATGCAGTTCATAGAATAGATAAAGAAACAACTGGAGTGCTTGTTGTAGCTAAAAATAGGAAGTACGCACAATTATTTACATCATTATTTCGTATAAGGAAAATTCATAAAACATATTTGGGCATAGTAGTAGGAGAATTACAAAAAAATAAAGACACACTTGTAGATGAACTATTTCATTATGAGGGAGAAAAAAAAGTTAAAACTAAAGCTATTACTCACTTCACTGTAATAGATTCTAATAACAATTATTCCTTATTAAAACTTAATCCCGAAACTGGAAGAAAGCACCAATTAAGGAAACAGCTTTTAATTCACGGTTATCCAATTTTAGGAGATTCTAAATATAGAATGTCAGTCAATTCAGGCAAAAAAAATACACTTATGCTACATGCTTATAAAATTAATTTTTCCATTGGTGGGACAAAATATAATTTTACTGCTGAACTGCCTATTTCTTTTAAAAACATTCTCAAAGAAAAGTACTTAAAAATTTTTTAATAATAACTTCTTCAATATTTCTATAGTTTTTTACCCCCATATCTTTCAAGCTTGTGATTCCTCTATCTCTGATACCACAAGGTATAATTCCTTTATATTTAGATAAATCATTACATACGTTTAATGAAAAACCATGATACGCAACCCACTTTTTTACTCTAATACCTATTGCGGCAATTTTTTTAGAATTTTTTTGTTTGTTAACCCATATTCCAATATTTTTAGAATCGTTATAAGATTCTATTTTGTATTCTTTAAGTGTTTGTATAATACAATTTTCAATTTTACTGATAAGTTTCCTAATATCTCTTTCTCTTTTATTTAAATTTAACACAAAATAAACCACCTTTTGACCAGGTGAATGGAGTGTATATTTTCCACCTCTGTTTGTTTTGATTACTGGTAAGTTTTTATCTAATAAATCTTTTTTATTAGCACTTGTCCCAGCTGTGTATACAGAGTTGTGCTCTAAAACCCATAACAATTCATCTTTTTTACCTAAAAAAACATCATGAACTCTTTTTTCGAGTATTTTTATAGATTGTAAGTAATCAATTGGTTTTACGCTACTTTTTACTTCTATATTCATTTTAAGTTTGTGATTTTAAATAAAATCAACTAATAGTCTCAAAATTAAAAAATTTACTCCTATTTATGAGCTTAACAAAAGAAATTCCAGAAAAAAAAGTGAATTTTGAGTTTAATAAAGAATTCATTAATGTTTTAAGTAAAAAAATTAAGGATAATGATACTGCTTTTTTGAATAGAACTCTAAAAGAACTTCATCCTTCGGATTCAGCCGATTTAATCGAAAATCTGATTCCAGAGAACAGAACAAAACTTATTGAAATAGAAGGATTTAATTTAGACCCAGAAATTTTTATAGAATTAAATGAGTCTATTCAAACGGAAATATTTATTCTCTTATCGACCGAATCAATTGTAAATATTTTAAGACGTTTGGAGTCGGATAATGCCTTAAAAATTTTGGAAAATTTAGATGAAAAAAAGAAGAATACTGTATTAGATAAACTACCTCCTAAAGATAGGTTTATCTTACAGGAAGGTCTTAGCTATCCAGAAGACTCCGCCGCACGTATCATGCAAAGAGAATTTACTGCAATTCCAAGCAATTGGTCAGTAGGTCAAACTATTGATTATCTTAGAGAAAATAAGGATTTACCCGAAGAATTTTTAGAAATTTTTATTGTTGATAGTGATTTTAAACCAATTGGTACAGTACCTTCATCAAAAGTATTACGTGCATCAAGAGATTCAAAAATGAATTTAATAATGAGTGAAATGCCAGTTTTAATACCAGTTAATATGGATAAAGAAGAAGTTGGGCGTATTTTTGAAAATTATAATTTAATTTCAGCGGGCGTGGTTGATAAAACTAACAAATTAGTGGGCATGATTACTGGAGATGATGTGGTTACTGTTGTTAAAGAAGAAGCTGAAGAAGACGTCCTTAGACTTGCCGGAGTTGGTGATGAAGAAATTACTGATAGTGTTTTAAAAAAAACTAAAAGAAGGTTTAATTGGTTACTATTAAATTTGTTTACCGCTTTGTTAGCTACTTGGGTCATAAGTAAGTTTGGGGCCACTATAGAACAAATGGTAGCATTAGCCTTTTTAATGCCAATAGTTGCTTCTATGGGTGGTAATGCGGGAATGCAAACATTGGCTGTAACAATTAGAGCTATAGCAACAAAAGAACTTTCTTCAGGAAATTTAACTCAAATAGTTACCAAAGAATTTATAATTGGAGTTTTAAATGGGATAATTTTTGCAGCGATCACAGCCTTGATAGTTCAATTATGGTTTAAAGAAATTAATTTATCAATTTTAATTGCTGTTGCAATGGTATTAAACATGATGGTGGCTGGCCTGTTTGGTATTTTGGTTCCTGTGTCACTTAAAAAGTTTAACATTGATCCCGCAATAGCATCGAGTGTATTTGTTACAACAATTACTGATGTGATAGGTTTTCTTTCATTTTTAGGTATTGGGGCTTATTTTTTTTACGGTTAGATATTATCAATTAATCTTGTTGAACCGAGATAGTAAGCAACAAAAATTTTATATTTATTGTTTCTTTTATATGGTTTTGTAAGTTTATTTATATCTAGTATCTTAACGTAATCAATTTTACGAGCACCTAGCATAAAAATTTTTCTTTTTATTGATACTAAAGATAGTTTTTTCTTTATTAAATTTTGTTTATTGTCGTAAATAAGTTTATAAATTTTGGAAGCGATTTGGTTTTCTTTTATAGAAAGCAAAAAGTTTCTTGAGGATAATGCTACTCCATTTTTATCTCTAATAGTTTTGCATCCAATAACTTTAGTTTTAGAATGATTTTTATTAACAAAATGCTCTATTATTTTTAATTGTTGCATATCTTTTTCCCCAAAGTAAATATTTTTTGGTTTAATTATTTTAATGAATCTGTCAATTACGTCTACTACCGCTTCAAAATGCCCTGGTCTAAATTTTCCACATAATTTTTTTCTAAAAGAACTTATCTTAATATTTTTATTGCTCCCATTAGGGTAAATTTGATTAACTGAGGGTAAATAAAGGTAATCTACTTTAAATTTTTTAAGTATGGAGATATCTTTTTTTAATAATCTAGGATATTTTTGAAAGTCGCTTTTTTTATTAAATTGTGGCTTGTTTATAAATATAGATACAATAGTTTTTTCACATTGTGAAATACATTTTTCAATCAAAGAAATATGACCTTGGTGAATGGCACCCATTGTAGGAACTAAACCTAAATTCTTTTCGTAATGTGTGAATTTAATAAGTTTACTTTTGTTTGAAATTATTTTCATTTGTAAATTTTAAATATTATATGTAAAAGAAAGCAATGATTAAACAGGCTATTATTCCTTTAGCTGGTTTGGGAACAAGGTTATTACCTTTGACAAGTGTTTTGCCCAAGGAACTTTTACCAATTAGCGGTAAACCTGGATTAGAATACATATTAGACGAATGTATTGAGGCTGGCATAAAAGAAATTATATTTATTATTTCAACCAAAAAACAAATCATCAAAAAATATTTTTATAATGATACTTTTTTCAAGAAAATGATTAAAAAAAAAAGAAAAGACAAAAAGCTTCAATTCGAATATTCAAAGATTAAAAAATTTAAAAGAATAATCAAATTTGTTTATCAAAATTCTCCTCGTGGAACGGGTGATGCAGTTTTAAAATGTCACAAACTTATCAAATCAAAGCATTTTTTATTGTTGTTACCCGATGATCTAATAATCAAAAATAATTGCTCTCGCGCAATGATAAAATTACATAAACAACATAATTCATCAATTATTGCTTCAAAGAAGGTAAAGTGGAAAAATGTTTCGAGATGGGGAATTTTCAAATTAAAAAAATTTAGTAAAAATAATTTTTTGATCAAAGATGTTGTCGAAAAACCAAGTATTAAATCTGCCCCATCAAATTATGCTGTAATTGGTCGATATATATTGCCTGTAAAAATATTTAAAATTCTTAAAAAGCAAAAACCTGGACAAAATGGCGAAATTCATATCACAGATGCTATTAGAACACTGATACATCAAAATAATAAATTTATCGGTCATGTTTTTGCCGGAAAATATTTAGATTGTGGCACAATGCAAGGTTACATTAATTCATTTACAGAAGTCTCTAAATTATAATCTATGAAAATTTGTATAATAGGTACGGGTTATGTTGGTCTTGTTAGTGGAGCTTGTTTTGCTGATTTAGGCAATTCTGTTTGGTGTGTCGACAATAATAAAGAAAAGATTGATTTGTTAAATAGTAATCAAATTCCATTTTTTGAACCTGGTTTGGAAGAACTTGTTAGTAAAAACTTTTCTTCAAGTAGATTAAAATTTACTACAAATTTAAAACTAGCTGTTAGAAATTCTGACATAATATTTATTTGTGTGGGTACGCCAACATTAAAAAAAAGTCGTTCAGCTGATCTTCGACATGTTTTTAAGGTTGCTACTGAAGTAAGTAAATATATTAATAGATTTAAAATAATAGTAACTAAATCTACTGTACCAGTCACAACAGGAGACAAAATAGAAAAATTAATTTTAAATAAAAAAAGAAAAAAGTTGTTCGAGGTGGTTTCAAACCCAGAATTTTTAAGAGAAGGTGAGGCAGTAAGGGATTTTAGATTTCCTGATAGAATAATTGTTGGTTCAAATAATAAGAAAGTTATAAAAACATTACAATCTTTATATGATCCATTAATTAAAAAGGGAGCTGAATTTTTTTCAACCAATAGACGAGGAGCCGAACTGATTAAATATGCTTCCAATGCATTCTTGGCGACAAAAATATCTTACATAAATGAGCTTGCAAATTTGTGTGAAAAAACAGGTGTAAATATTGAAGATGTGTCGTTGGGGATAGGTTTAGATAAAAGAATTGGTAGTCGTTTTTTAAGAGCCGGACCTGCTTTTGGCGGCTCTTGTTTTCCAAAAGATACTAAGGCTATAACTGTCACTGGAGATTTATTCAAAACCGATCTTTCTATAATTAAATCTGTTATTAAATCTAATGAAAAACGTAGAATACTTCTATCTAAAAGAGTTAAAAAAATTTTATCAAATAAAATTAAAAATAAAAAAATTGCTTTTTTGGGAGTTACTTTTAAACCAAACACTGATGATATGAGACAATCTTCAAGTCTGGTGATGATACCTTTTTTGCTGAAAAAAGGTGCAAAAATCAATTATTATGATCCATCCGGTGAAAAAAAAGAATTTTCTAAACTTAAAAATCTTTCATTTTATAATAATGTGAATGCTGCATGCAAAAATGTTGATTTGGTTATAATTCATACCGAGTGGGAAGAATTTAAAGCTTTGGATTTTAAAAAATTATACAGAAAAAAGAAGTTCAAAATTTATGATATGCGAAACCTTTACTCAGTTGAACTAATGAAGAAAAAAGGTTTTAATTATTATTCGATTGGTAGATAAAATTTTTATATTTCAAATATTGCATCTATTTCGACAGCAGCACCCAATGGCAAAGAGTTTGTGCTTATGGCTGCTCTTGTATGTTTGCCATTAACACCGAACACTGTAGACAAAGTTTCAGAAGCAGGGTTTATTACTTTGGGCTGATCTTTAAAATCATCTGTAGAATTAACAAAACCTGTTATTTTGATACAATTTTTAACTTTATTTAGATCTCCACTAAGGGCTTTTTTCACTTGGGCTAAAATATTTATGACACATAATTTAGAAGCTTTTTGACCATCTTCTAGAGTTAAATCTTTACCAATTTTTCCCTTAACCATTTTACCATCACTTGATATTGGAAGTTGACCTGAAATAAAAAGCAAGTTGTTAATTTTTTTAAAAGCGACATAAGCTCCAACTGGATCAGGGGCATTAGGTAATTCAATATTCAATTCTTTCAATTTATTTTCTATAGTCATTTATTTTCTATTTCCTTTTTTATTTTTGTCATACTCTCTTCTTTTTTCAATTAGAATTAAAGCATCTTCCATAGTTATTTCATTTGGATCTTTTTCTTCTGGAATAGTTGCGTTTAGTGATTTATATTTAATATAAGGTCCAAATTTTCCTTTCATAACTCTTACTGGTTTCTTATCTTCAGGATGTTCACCCAAGTGTTTGATTTCCGAAGAAGATATTCGCCCTGGTTTTGCTTCTGCTATCATTGTAACAGCTCTATTTAATCCAATTGTAAAAATATCTTCCGAAGTCTCTATTCTTGCTGACTTGTTTTCGCATTTTAAATAAGGACCAAACCTTCCAGAGTTTAAAGTAATATCTTTTCCAATATCGGGATGTTGACCAATAACTTTTGGCAAAGAGCACAAAAACTTAGCCCTTTCTAAATTTATGGAGTCAATTGAAATGCCTTTAGGTATGGAAACATTTCTCACTTTCTTTTCTTCAGTTTTTTTCTTTGATTTTTTTTTCTTAATCGTATATTTTATTTCTTCTATAAGATCATACTGCAGGTAGGGACCAAATCTTCCAATTTTTAATATTATTTCTTTTCCATTATCATTTAGTCCTATAGATTTAGATTCTGGCAATGCATTTTGCTCTGCAGCTTTTGCTTTTGATAAAGGTCTAGTAAATTTGCATTCTGGATAATTAGAGCAACCAATAAAAGCTCCACCTCTAAAACTATTTTTTAAACTTAACTCTCCACCATTACATAATGGACATTTTCTATCAATTTTTCCATCTTGGGTTGTATCAAAAATTAGTTCACCTAAACTTTCGTTTAATAGGTCAAGAACTTCTCTTGTTCTCTTTTCTTTAACTGATTGAACATTTTCATTAAAATCTTTCCAAAACTTTTCTAAAACCCTAATCCAATTAACTTTTCCTGAAGTTATTTCATCTAACTGATTTTCAAGATCTGCCGTGAAATTATAGTCAACATATTTCGCAAATAGTTTTTCTAAGAATGCTACCAGCAGTTTACCTCTATCGGTAGGATGAAATTTTTTATTGATTAGATCTACATAATTTCTAGTCGATAGAACTGAAATGATACTTGCATATGTTGAGGGTCGACCAATGCCTAGTTCTTCAAGTTTTTTGACTAAACTAGCTTCAGAATATCTTGGTGGTGGTTCTGTAAAATGTTGTTTATCCATAATTTTATCAATATTTACTGTTTCTTTATCTTTAACTTCAGGTAAAATTCTATCTTCTTCATCCTTTCTTTCTATTTCTTGATATAATTTTAAAAAACCATCAAATTTTAAAATAGATCCTGAAGCTCTAAATTTAATAGTTTCATCTTTTGACGACAAAATTATTGTATTTCTATCATATTCAGCGTTTTGCATTTGAGATGAAAGTGCTCTTTTCCATATTAAATCATATAATTTAAACTGATCAGAATTTACGTGTTTTTTTATTTCCGATGGAGATCTAGTTATTTCTGTAGGTCTAATAGCTTCATGAGCTTCTTGTGCATTTTTGGCTTTTTTACCACTATAATTATTTTGTGTTTCTGGCAAATATTGTTTTCCATAGTTAGAGGATATATAATCTCTAAAGGATGATATTGCTTCATTAGAAATTTGTGTTCCATCTGTTCTCATATAAGTAATTAATCCAACTGCTTCACCCTTGATATCAATACCTTGGTATAATCTTTGTGCAATCTGCATGGTCCTAGAAGCGCCAAAACCACATTTCCCTGATGCCACTTGTTGCATTGTAGAAGTTGTAAAGGGAGCAGTAGGATTTCTTTTATAAATTTGTGATGTAATATCAGAAATAAAATATTCTTTAGAACTAATTTTTTTTACTGTTTCATCAACGGTTTCTTTTTTAAGAAATGAAAATTTTTCAACTTTATTACTATTGTAAGAAATCAATTTAGATGGAATTTCTTTACCATCTTTGTTTTTAAAATTTAAACTAATTGTCCAGTATTCTTTAGGGATAAATTGTTCAATCTCATGTTCTCTTTCTGAAATTAGTTTTAAAGCTACTGACTGAACTCTACCGGCGGACTTTGAACCAGGTAATTTGGTCCACAATATTGGAGATATGTTAAAGCCAACGAGGTAATCTAAAGCTCTTCTAGCCATGTACGCGTCCACCAAATGAGGTTCAATATCCCGTGGATTTTCTATACCTTTTGCTACAGCTTTTTTAGTAATTTCATTAAACACAACTCTTTCAATTTTTTTGCCTTTTAATAGTTTTTTTTGATCAAGCACTTCTTTTACATGCCATGCTATAGCCTCACCTTCACGATCAGGGTCAGTGGCTAAAATGATTTTATTTGAATCAACAGCAGTATCTGTGATTTCTTTTAAATATTTTTTTGAGAAAGCATCAATTTCCCACAACATTTGAAAATTATTATCTGGATCTACCGAACCATCTTTTGATGGTAGATCTCTAATATGACCATAACTAGCTAAAACTTTATATTCCTTGCCAAGATATTTATTTATTGTTTTTGCTTTTGCTGGACTTTCTACAATCACTAAATGCATTAAATTATTCCTTGAAAAGTTAGTGTCAAAAATAATTTGCTTTGTCAAACTGAAGATTTAATTTGATAAAAAAAGGGCTTGTAGCCTAGAGTTTTATTTTCTGTTCAGCTCCATTTATTAGATTAGAAATATTTTTTCTGTGTGTAAATATTATTAAAATGAAGAAAATAAAAAGTATTAATTTTATATCAACATCAAAAATAAAATTTGGGTCAATAGCTTTAACAGCATTTTCCCTAAATAAAGTTACTATTAATACAGTCAAAGAAGAAAACATTGATGATACAGAAGAGTATTTAAATATTAGAGAAACAACTATCCACGTAAAGATAAATAAAACACTTAATCCATATGATAAAGCAAATAAGATACCCAGGTAAGTTGCAACTCCTTTTCCACCTTTAAATTTTAACCAAATTGGAAAAATATGTCCTAAAAAAGCCATCAAAGCGGAAAGATGTAAATATTCTGAAAAAAATTGTTGTGTAATTACAACAGGAACATATCCTTTAAGAATATCTAATATTAGAGTTGTTGCTGCTAAATATTTGTTACCAGTTCTAAGAACATTTGTTGCTCCAATATTACCAGAACCAATTTTTCTAACATCTTGCCCACCAAAGAACTTAGTTAAAATTAATCCGAAAGGTATAGAACCGCTTAAATATGAAAAAAAAACAACTAATACAATTTCCATTACTTATTAAATTCTCTCATAGGCAATTTCGCCTTTCATGAAAGTTTTTAATACCTGGCCTTGTAACTTTCTATTTTCTATAGGAGTGTTCTTGGATTTTGATTTTAGTTCGCTTTGTTTAACAACCCAAGGTTTGTTGATGTCAATAATACATAAATCTGCATCATTTCCAACTTCGAGATTTCCTTTATTTATACCAAGAATTTTTGCTGGGTTTGATGTTAACGAAGCTAACAATTTATCAAGTTTTATTGATTTACTGTGAAAAAGTTCTAAAGCGAGAGGTAATAATGTTTCTATACCTGTAGCTCCTGTAGCGGCTTGGGAAAAAGTTAGTCG
>ENA-OQTX01000055-OQTX01000055.1-marine-metagenome-genome-assembly--contig:-NODE-55-length-32383-cov-6.294342_pt1 | contig 32383 bp, 28 predicted proteins | sample MGYA00240992_ERZ505281 | MGnify/ENA primary metagenome ERZ505281 (study PRJEB26146, sample SAMN05422147) | marine metagenome | isolation source: South Atlantic Ocean | place: Atlantic Ocean:South Atlantic... | reverse complement strand
AGCCGGTGGGTGGCATCGCGCAAAACTTGTCGGGTGTCGTCGTCGAGGGTGCGGACGCCGTCGTCGAGGGCTTCGAGGTAGGAGTCGAGGGTCGCGATCGGGGTGCGCATCTCGTGGCCGAGGTCGGTGAGCATCCGGCGGCGGGTGGTTTCGGTGGCGTCGAGACGGCGGGCGAGTTCGTTGACGGTGACGGCGAGTTCGTCGAATTCGCGGCCGAGTCCGGGACTGGGCACGCGGGTGTCGTAGTGGCCGCCTGCGATCCGGGCAGTGGAGGCGGTCACGGCCGTCAGCGAGCGTTGGACGCGGCGGGTGATGTACCAGCTCACCGCCAATGCCAGCAGCACCGCCAGGGCGATCGCCAGGCCCCAGGCCAGGATGATCGCCCGGGTAAAGGCCTCTTCGACGTGGGCGGCCTGACTGGAGTTGGGGTCGATGCCGGCCTGGCCGAGGTGATCGTGGAAGATGCCGGGGGCGAGCGCGGAGGCGACGAGCCAGGCGCTGACCGCGCAGCCGACCACCACCACGGTCAGGGCCAGGAACAGCCGGGTGCCGAAACTCGAACCGGTCAGGGCCCGCCGCAGCGACGGTCCCGAGGCGGAGATCTGGGGGTTCATGCTCCGGTGCCCATTCGGTAGCCGACGCCGCGGATGGTGCGCACGTAACGGCCTTCGGTGGCGTCGTCGCCGAGTTTGCGGCGCAGGTGGCCGATGTGCACGTTGACCAGCTGTTCGTCACCGACCCAGCTCGGACCCCACACCGCTTCGATCAGCTGCGTTCGGCTGAGTACGACAGCGGGATCCTGGGATAGGGCGGCGAGGACGTCGAATTCGGTGCGCGTGAGTGCCACCGGCACGCCGCCGACGGTGACCTCACGGCCGTCGACGTCGATGGCCAGGTCACCGAAGTTGCGGACATGCATGCCCGGAACAGCCTCGGCCGGCCGGGGGGTGTGGGTGCGGGGGCGACGCAGCATGGCCTGGATGCGGGCCGTCAACTCCCGCGGGCTGAACGGCTTGGTCATGTAGTCATCGGCTCCGACGGACAATCCGATGAGGGTGTCGACCTCCTCGGCCCGGGCGGTGAGCATCACCACGTAGGCGTCGGAGAAGGTCCGCAGTTGCCGGCACACCTCGACACCGTCCAGGTGCGGCAGGCCCAGATCCAGGACCACCACATCGGGATCGAACTGCCGGGCGAGGACGACGGCGTCGGCGCCGTCGCCGGTGATCGTGACCTCGAACCCGTCGTGTTCGAGATACGTGCCCACCAGGTTCGCCAGCGGCGCCTCGTCCTCGACGACCATTGCCCGCAACCCCGTCGGCGGGCGCCGCACCGCTGCGGTGTCGCTGCTGGTCTCGGGCGTGCGAGCAGAGGTTTCCATGGTGTCCATCATCGCTAGTAGCGTCCGGCGCTGACGTTGCGGCCGGACTTCTTGAGCAAATCTTCATGCAACCTCCACCGGATTACCGGGGTCCGTGCGCGAGGCTGGAAGCACGAAGAGAAGCTGGAAGCACGAAGAGAAGCTGGAAGCACGAAGAGAAGGAAGGGGACGATCATGATGGGCTGGGCAGGTGAGCTGAGCTTGGCCGGGTGGATTCTCATGGCTGTGTGCATGCTCGCGTTCTGGGCGGTGGTGCTCTACCTGATGGCCGCCATGTTCCGCACCGACCGCACAAGCGGGCCAGACGGCACCGAACACGGCGTCGATCCGCTGCAGGTGCTCGATGCCCGTTTCGCCCGCGGCGATATCGACTACGACGAATTCGTCGCACGCCGTCAGCTACTGACCCCGACCAGGGGCACGGCCGATGGCAGCGGCCGACAGGAGCCGATCCGTGGGTGAACTGACCCGCCGGTCCTTCATGCTCGGATCGCTTTTCGTCGGCGCCGGGGTGCTGGCGGCCTGCTCCGGATCCGGGGCGGCCACCGGTACGCCGGTGACCGCCTCGTCGACTGCGGTGCGTCGCCTCGAACAGCAGCGCCGCAGTCCCGGCCAGCGGGTGGTCTCGGCCCGGTTGACGCCGCGTCCGGTCGAGGTGGACCTCGGTGGCCGCATCGTCTCCACCTGGGGATACGACCCGAATCTGCCGGGGCCGCTGCTCCGGGCCCGCGCCGGGGACCTGCTGCGGGTCGAGGTCGACAACCAGCTGCCGGTCGAGACGAGCGTGCACTGGCACGGACTTGCCCTGAGCAACGACATGGACGGGGTACCCGGGTTGACCCAGGACCCCATCACCGCCGGTGGCCGGTTCACCTACGAGTTCACCGTCCCGGATCCGGGCACGTACTTCTATCACTCGCATTCCGGGCTGCAGCTCGACCGCGGCCTGTACGGCGCGCTGATTATCGACGACCCGCTCGAGCCCGGCGACTACGACCACGAGTGGATCGTGGTGCTCGACGACTGGCTCGACGGCACCGGCCGCACCCCGGACGAGGTGGCACGTGACCTCGGCATCGGCGCCGCCACCCCCGACGAGAGCGATACCGCCGGGATGGGCGGGATGGACCACGGTGCCACGGGCATGGACGGTATGGGCGGCATGGACATGGGTGAGGAAACGATGCTCTCCCCACTGCTCGGCGGCGCCGGGGACGTGAGCTACCCGCATTTCCTGGTCGGCGGCCGGGTCCCGGACGATCCGATGACCTTCACCGCCGCACCGGGACAACGGGTGCGGATCCGGTTCGTCAACGCCGGTGCGGACACCGCCTTCCGCGTCGCGCTGGGCGGGCACCGGATGACCGTCACCCACACCGACGGCTTCCCCGTCGTGCCGCAGGACACCGACTCGCTGCTGATCGGCATGGGCGAGCGCTTCGACGTGCTCGTCACCCTCGGCGACGGCGTGTTCCCGTTGTTCGCGCAGGCGGAAGGCAAGACCGGGCACGGGCTAGCGCTGGTGCGCACCGCCGCCGGCGAGCTACCCGCGCAGTCGCGACCCGGCGAGCTGGAGCGGCGGGTGCTGCTCGGCACCGACCTCGCGCCCCGCGAGTATGTGCGGCTGACGGAGCGCGATCACGACCTGTATCACAGCGTGGATATGGGCGGGACCATGTCGCCGTACCGGTGGACCCTCAACGGCCGCGCCCACCCCGACATCCCGCCGCTGAACGTCAACGAAGGGCAGCGGGTGCGCATGCGGATGCGGAACATGTCGGACATGTTCCACCCGATGCACCTGCACGGGCACACCTTCGCGCTCACCGACACCGGTCTGCGCAAGGACACCGTCACCATCGGGCCGATGCGCACCGTCGAGATCGAATTCGACACCGACAACCCGGGCCAATGGGCCCTGCACTGCCACAACGCCTACCACCAGGAGGCCGGGATGATGACCACCGTGTCCTACCTGGCCTAGTCCGGGGTGCGCCGGCTGCGGGGATCCCCCGTCGTTGGTTCACCTGTGTCTGTGACCGTTCGAGAAAGGACCACATCCCATGAACAACAAGAAGACTCTCGCCGTCGGCGCCACCGCCCTGGCGGTGGTGTTCGCCGCGGCGGCGTGCAGCGACACCGACACCGGCACCACCGCCGCCACATCGAGCGCCACCACCTCGGCCACCGCCACCTCGGCAGCCGACGAGGCCGCAGCGCACAACGACGCCGACGTGATGTTCGCGCAGATGATGATCCCGCACCACAGCCAGGCCATCGAGATGAGCGACATGCTCCTCGCCAAAGAAGGGATCCCCGAGGAGGTGACCGCGCTGGCCGAGCAGATCAAGGCCGCTCAGGGCCCGGAGATCACCCAGCTCGAATCCTGGCTCGAGCAGTGGGGTGAGCCCACCGAGATGCCCGAAACCGGCAACAACGACATGCCCGGCATGGACGAGGGCATGGACGAGGGCATGGACGGTATGGAGGGAATGGAGGGGATGGAGATGGAAGGGATGATGAGTGAGGAGGACATGCAGGCACTGTCCGATGCGCAGGGCACCGACGCCGCTCGCCTGTTCCTCGAGCAGATGATCGCCCACCACGAAGGCGCAGTCGACATGGCGCAGACCGAGATCGAGGACGGACAGTTCCCCGACGCCGTCGAGATGGCCCGCACCATCGTCGACACCCAGCAGCAGGAGATCGACACCATGCGGCAGCTGTTGACCACCCTGTAACCGGGCGCCGCCCGGTTCCTCTCGGCCCGTTCGCCATCCCAGGAGGCTTTCGATGTCGCACCCGCAGCACGGACACCCCCACCCGGACCCGTCGCCCGCCGGACACAATGACGGCGCCGAGGTCCAGAGCCCGCCACCCGACGAGCATGGTGCGCACGCCGGGCACGGCGAGCACCTCGCCCACGTCGGTCACGACACCCACCCTGAGCACGACGCTCATGGCGGCCATGGTGGGCACGATCGGCATGCCGGTCACGGGGCACACGGGGAGATGTTCCGCCGCCGGTTCTGGATCAGCCTGATCCTGTCGGTGCCGGTCGTCGCGTTCAGCCACATGGTCGCCGACCTGCTCGGCTACCCCATGCCGGACTTCCCCGGGGCCATGTGGATTCCGCCGGTCCTGGGCACGGTCATCTTCATCTACGGCGGCACACCGTTCCTCACCGGCGGCTGGGCCGAACTCCGGTCGCGCCGTCCCGGGATGATGCTGCTGATCGGCATGGCGATAACCGTCGCATTCGCGGCGTCCTGGGTCACCACCCAAGATCCCCGAGGTGGCCTGCGGGCTGCCGATCAGCACCGATTGATACAGAGAGCGTTGAGAATGGTGCGCCCGGAGCGGGCGCGGGGTATCGGATCCGGTGGGGCACGAGCGGCCAAGGTGGCCGGCATCAGCGCCATCATCACCACGAGGGCGACCAGAGCGAGCACGGCGGCGGTACCCAACGGGCGCAGCGGATTGTCCGACCGGGGCATGGCGACGACGGTGTGCCCCTCGTGAGGGCAGTGCTCGCCCTGCTCGATGTGCGCGTGCCCGGGGGCGTGCTCCTCCGCGGCGACCGCGGTCGAGGTGGTCACCACGTGCACGTCCGTGTCGTGATCGTGGGCGAGGAACAGGCCGCATTGGGCGATGGTGTGCGCGAGCAGATACAGAACAGCAGCGACGGCGATGACCGTCCGCGTACGCGGGGGGCGTATCGCAACTGCGCTCACAACTTCCTGACTGTAGCAGCGCAAACCGGGCCGATCGGTTGGTCCAGGCATCGAGCCGGCCGAACCCCGAGGTCAGCCTGCGGTCGGCCGGCACCCCTTCCCCTGCCTTCTCGGGCACGGTCGGTGCCGCGGTCATCGGGGCCGGGCGTCCGGCGCACGAGCACGCCGACCCTCTGCGTTCGGGTCGTGGGCGCGGTGTCGGCGCCTATCTCGAGCGGCCGCGCACGTCGGCGGCGCAGGCTCCGAAGTGGCCGCGCCCCGGGTACGGCCCCCGGGTACGGCCGGGACCAGTATTTCCGCGGAACTGGGGGGAGGTTCAGGTACACACGAGCGCGGACACCGCGCCGGCGCCCGCCAGGACCGTAAAGATCGGACCCACCATGGACACCGTGCCCATTGCCGCGCAGGACAGCCAGGGCCAGCGCGCCCGACCCGCGAGGCGCAGATTCCACAACCGCAGCGACGTGTCGTTGCTCAACCCCAGTGTCCCCGCCGGCCGCGGCAGAGTCGACGCCGACACCGCCGTCAACGCCGACCGCACCGTGGCGGGGCTGGTGACCCGGGCGGCATGCTGATCCGCGGTGAGTTCGACGAGGGTGGTCACCGCGGTCGGCGCTGCGGCGAACAGCGGCACGCGGGGGAACACCTCGGCCAGAACATTGCACACATTGACGATGCGGTGGTGTTGGCCTCGCAGATGGGCACGCTCGTGCGCAAGAACGGCTTCGCGTTCGCCGGCGCTCAGGCACGCCGACAAACCTTCGGTGGCCACCACGAAGCCGGGGCGACCGGCGACGCTGTAGGCCATCGGCAGTGGGTGATCGAGCCACATGACATCGCCTCGGGACCGCGCCACGATGGCCACCACCTCACGGTGATAGGTCCGCACCCGGCGCGACTCCCGGGTGTGGCGCCGACCCACGACGGTGGTGCGGATCGCCGCGAGGGCCAGAGCAACGGTGACAGCGCCGGCGACCGCCGCGGTGATCCCTGGGGCTGCGGTGTGCGAGAGCGCCGACCAACAGCGCACCAGGGTCTCGACGGCCGATTCGGCGGGCGCATGCTCGGGCCAGAGCGAGACGGCCACCGCGGAGGCACCGAAGAACACGGTCCCGCCGATACTGCCGAGCCATGCCGCCAGCACCGTCCTCGGTGTCAGGGCTGTGTCGGTCAGGCGTCGCAGCAACGTCGGCGCTGCCACTGCGATCAGAGCTGCGCCGACAAGGAGAATTACCGCCAGAGTCATTGGTCCGTGGGCCCACCGGTGCGTCCGCGACGCAGCGCATCGAATTCCGGGTCGGTCACCGTCTTGGCGAAGTGCAGCAGCACCGCACTGGGGTCGGCGCTGCTGTCGAGCAATGCCCGCAAGGCCTGGGACGTGGCTTCCTCGCGACTGCACGACAGTGAATAGAAGTAGGCCCGGCTGCGCTTTTCCCGCTGCACCCAGCCCTTCTCGTGCAGGTGGGTCACCACGGTCAGGATGGTCGTGTAGGCGAGTTGTTTGCGGCCGCTCAGGCGTTCGACGAGGTCGTGTACCGACTGCGGCTCGTCGGTGGACCACAGCTCGTTCATCACCTCGGCCTCGAGACCGCCCAATCGCTGCATGGCTCCCCTCGTAGATACTCGCCGGCTACCACACGTTCTCAGCGTGGTCCCTATTCCTCGGTCCTCTCGAATTCAACCATGCGGGAAATTTACCGTGTAATTGTCGGATGCGTATCGCCCAAGCGCCGAGGTGACTCCGCCGACCAGCGTGTCGGCCCCTCTTCCGATGCCGGGCACTCGTTTCGCCCACCTGCCTCGGTAGTAGTACAACGAGTCAGTACAACGAGTCAGTACAACGAGCAGGCCTGCTACGCAGGGGGCGGTGTCGGTGAGGACAGCGACGGTAGGAACCGTCGACGCATCCCGAGAACCTCATCGGTGAGGGCGATGGAGGCGGCGCCGTCGTCGACGGTGCCGGTCACCGCCCGGATCGCGTCGATCGATTCTGGTACGACGATCGCTTCGTTGAACACCTGATAGGTGAGGTAGGCCTCGTCTCCGTCGACGGTCACCACGTCCTCCCACACCGCAACCTCCCACATATCGCCCCGCGGCCTCCCGAGATCCCGCATCAGTTCGACGGTGGTGTTCAACGCCACCAGTCCCTCCGCCATGGTGACGAAGGCGATCCGCGGGGCAGCGTGCAGGGCAGCGAGGACCTCATCGCGGCTGCTGCGTCGGCGCAGTCGCAGGCTCCAGTAATGGTTGTGGGTTTGGGTGTGCGCGGCCTTGGCGGCCATGGTCACCACATCGAGATTCGGCAGGACGGTTCGCGCGTCCGGTCCTTGATGGGAGGGAATGGACGACTCGGGAACGATCGTGTTCATCACCCCACCCAGGTGGGACTCGCCGGGATCGGTGGCGCGCCGGATCAGTGTGCCCCGCGCGCTGGCCAGCAGATCCGCCGCATCCAACGCCCCGAGGACCCGCACGATGCTGGTGGTGTTGCACGAGACCACCCGCGTGCTCTCCCGGCCCACGGCGCTGGCGTAATTCGCCTGCGCGACGAAGGAATGACCGGTCGTGGCATGCGATTCACCGCCCTGCAGGATCACCTTCACCCCGGCCCGACGATAGAGGGGAAGAGCGGCGGCGGCCACCTTCTTCGGTGTGGCGTCCACAACGACGTCCACCTGGCCGAGCAGGTCCTCGAGGGTGCCGAGCACCGGAATGCCGGCGCTGACCATCGCGTGCCGGGCGGACTCGCCGGCCGCAAATACCGGAATGCCGAGTTCCGCGGCGGTGCGGATCCGCCAGTCGGTGGCAACATCGGCCACTCCGACCAGATGCATATCGGGCATGGCCCGGACCGCATCGGCGACTCGCTTGCCGATGACTCCGTATCCCGTCACGGCCACTCGTATCGGCGCGGTCATCGATATCCTCCTTCGGATCCGTTGTTGAAAGTTTGGCTGAAAGTTGGATGGATCGCCGCGAGCGCCGCTATCCGGTCGTGTCCCCGACTCGGGGCTGCGCGGCTGCCACCGGTGCCTCCGATGCGGCCGCGCCGACCTGGCGGGGAAGCTCGAGTCGTTTGAGCATCAAGGCGTTGACCGCGACGATCAGGCTTGAGCCGGACATCGACAGCGCCGCGATCTCCGGGCGCAGCACCAGCCCGAAGGCGGGTTCGAACACGCCGGCGGCGATCGGCAAGGCGATGACGTTGTAGCCGACCGCCCAGCCGAGGTTCTGCCGCATCTTGCGCAGGGTGCCCCGGCCGATGCGCAACGCGATCGGCACATCGAGTGGGTCCGAACGCATCAGCACCAGGTCGGCGGTTTCGATGGCGACGTCGGTGCCGGCGCCGATGGCGATGCCCAGATCCGCCTGCGCGAGGGCGGGGGCGTCGTTGACCCCGTCGCCGACCATGGCGACCTTCTTGCCGCCGCGTTGCAGTTCGGCGATCTTGTCGGCCTTGTCGGCGGGCAGCACCTCGGCGATGACGGTGTCGATGCCCAGCTGTGCGGCGATGCGCCGGGCGGTCGCTTCGTTGTCGCCGGAGAGCATGACCACCTCGATACCGAGCTCGTGCAGCGACGCCACCGCCTCGGCCGAGGTTTCCCGGGCGGCGTCGGCCAGGGCGATCACCCCGACACCACGGCCGTCGACCGCGACGAGCACGGCAGTACGCCCCGTCGCGGCGAGCTCGTCGCGTCGGTCCATCAGCGCGCCGAAGTCGACGTCCTCGGCCACCATGAGCTTGCGGTTGCCCACTGCTACCCGCCGGCCGGCCACCTCGGCAACCGCGCCGTGGCCGGGCACGTTGCGGAAGTTCTCCACCGAGACGGCGGGAATGCCGCGCTCGGTCGCATGGCGCACGATTGCGCCCGCGAGGGGATGTTCGGATTCGCGTTCGACCGCTGTCACCAGCGTCCAGAGTTCGTCCTCGGGCAGACCCTCGAGGACGACGTCGGTGACCTCCGGCTCGCCTTTGGTCAAGGTGCCGGTCTTGTCCATCACCACGGTGTCGATCCGGGCCGAGGTCTCGAGAGCGGTGGCGTTCTTGAACAGCACGCCGCGCTTGGCGCCCAGGCCGGTCCCGACCATGATCGCGGTCGGGGTCGCCAACCCGAGCGCGTCGGGGCAGGTGATCACCACGACGGTAATGGCGAACAGCAGCGCCATCTGTACGTCCCCGTCGAGCAGCCACCACACCAGGAAGGTGCCCACGCCGCCGACCAGGGCGACGAAGACCAGCCAGAACGCGGCCCGATCGGCCAGGCGCTGGCCGGGGGCCTTCGAGTTCTGTGCTTCTTGGACGAGGGCGACGATCTGGGCGAGGGCGGTGTCGGAGCCGACCTTGGTCGCCCGGACCCGCAGGGTGCCGGTGGTGTTGATCGACGCACCGATCACGCCGGAGCCTTCGGTCTTGGTGACCGGCAGGGACTCACCGGTGACCATGGATTCGTCGACCTCGGAGTGGCCGTTCTCGACGGTCCCGTCGACGGGGATCTTCGCCCCCGGCCGGATCAGCAGCAGGTCTCCGACCACGACCTCGGTGGTGGGGATTTCCGCCGGCTCACCGCCGCGTAGCACCACCGCCTGGGGTGGGGCGAGTTCGAGCAGGGTGCGGATGGCGTCGTTGGCGCCGCCGCGCGCGCGCATCTCGAACCAGTGCCCGAGCAGCACGAAGCTGGCCAACACCGTGGCGGCCTCGTAGAACACCTCTCCGCCGCCGGTCAGGGTCACGCCCACGCTGTAGAGCCAGCCGGTGCCGACCGCGACGGCGACGAGCACCATCATGTCCAGGGTTCGGGCCTTGAGGGCGCGGTAGGCGCCATCGAAGAAGATCCACGACGAGTAGAAGACCACCGGAATCGACAACAGCAGCGAGAAGACGTCGTCGCGTAGGCCGAACGGTGCCGCCACGGTGAATCCGAGCACCTCTCGCCCGATCGGCGACCACAGCAGGATCGGGATCGACAGCAGTGCCGCCACGAGGAAGCGGTTGCGCATGTCGCGCACCATCGCGTCCATCGACATCCCGGCGTGCCCGCCGTGGCCCATCAACTGCTGGGGCGTGTGGGTGGCGTGGTCGTCGTGCGCGGCGTGGTCGTCCTGTGCGGCAGGGGTGGGTGCGGCAGAGGGGTGGGCGGTGTGTTCGCGCGGTTCCTCCTGCGGGTCGCACAGGTGCGAGGGCACCGACTTGCCCTCGCAGTGGTATCCGCAGTCCCGTACCCAGTCGGTCAGAGTCGCCACCGAGGTCACGGCCGGGTCGTAGGTGACGGTCGCGGTCTGGTTCACCGCGTTGGCCTCGACAGCAAGGACGCCGGGTCGGCGGAGCAAGGTGGATTGCACCACCGCCGTCGAGGTCGCCCAGTGCAGGCCACCGACCTCGAGTACGGCGGTGCGTTCGTTTCTGTTTGTCACGGTGTTCGAGGACATGGCGTTCTCCGGACGGTCGATGGAATACGCATTGCGAAAGGCGCATTGGAGGGTCAGGGAAAGCAACCGAAGAGCCGAACGCAGCTAGCGGCCCGATCCGTGGCCTCCGTGGCCGGGGCCGCCCATCATCATCGCCATCATCAGCACGCAGGCCCCGGCGAACACCAGGGCGCCGACGCCCACCGTGCCGGTGGCCACCAGCGCAATGGCGATCGCCAGCATGGGGATACAGCAAATCACCATCATCGCGCGGTGGCCGAGAGCTCGACGCATTCGCCCGGCACGCGCGGGGGCCGGTTCGGAGTGTTCGTGGGCGGAGTGCGGGCGCTCGGGCATGTCGGGCATCTCGCGGGGGTCGGTCATCGGAAACCTCTCAACGACTTGGGCTGGTAGCCGAGTGCGGCGTAGAGCGGGCAGTGCCCCAAGGCTCCGGTCACCGCAAGGTCGAGACCGGCCAGGATCAGCAGTACTTCCAGTGCGGCCACTCCGAGGCCCGGGGACTGGAACAGCAGGACGATCCCGGCGGTAATCGCGGCCGCTCCCACAACGATGCGACCGATGCGTTCGGTTGGGGTGATGTTCAACGACCATCGACGTGCCATCACAACCGCTCCTTCGGTGAGCCGGGGCAGATTCCCCGGGAGTGCTGCTTGCCTTCATCCTCGTCGGGGGCTACGTAGATTCGGTGCGTATCGGATGAGGATTTGATGAAGATGTCGTGCCGCACGGCCCGGGTCTTCGGTCCGAGGGCGTGGTGTCTCGTGCGCTGGGAGTTCATCGGCGGATCCTTGTTGTCGGGTGCCGCTGCAGCGGGAACTGCAGCGTCTGTCCCCCACCGAGGGTGCGGTGTGCTCCGTCCACCTCGACGGTGACCGCGGTGGCGGTGCAGCGATGGGCGGTCAGGGACAGCGCGCTCTCGTCGAGGCGCACGTCGATGCGGTGGCCCCGGTAGTGCAGTCGGAACTGCAGTTGCCGGATTTCGGGGGGCATCTGCGGGGTGAGCACCAGACGGTCCGACTCGAAGCGGACTCCGGCGAACGAGCGGGTGACGATGTCGACGGTGCCGGCCATCGCGCCCAGATGGATGCCTTCTCGGGTGGTGCCGCCCTGCGTGTCATCCAGATCGGCGATCAGCGCTTCCCGAAAGACGGCCCAGGCGCGGGCGGGATCGATCCGGGCCAGCACCGAGGCGTGTACGACCCGGCTCAGGGTCGACCCGTGTGCGGTGCGGGCCAGGTAGTAGTCGACGGTGCGGATCAGCTGCTCGGCGGTGACGTCGTAGCCGAGCCGGGCCAGTATCGACAGCAGCTCGGTCGGTCCCAGCAGATACAGCAGCATCAGCACATCTGCCTGTTTGGCGAGCTTGTAGCGGTTGGTGGTGTCTGCTTCGGATTCCAGGATCAGATCGAGGCGGCCGATGTTGCCGTAGGTGCGCCGATAGCGAGGCCAGTCGAACTCGGAAAGACGATCGTATCCGTCGAACTGGCTGATCAGCCCGTCATGGAACGGCACCGCGATGCGACGGCTCAGATGTCGCCATCGCGTCATCTCCTCGGGGTCGACGCCGAGCCGGTCGAGCAGTTCGTCGCCGTCGGTGCCGGCCAGCTCCGTCACCGTCGCGGCCGCGTGGTGACACACCCAGGCGGCCATCACGTTCGTGTAGGCATTGTCGCGGACACCGAGACCGGGGGCCTCGGGATACCCGTCGTGGTATTCGTCGGGGCCCATCACCCCGGAAAGGTGGAACCGGTCCTCCTCCGGGTCGTGCTCGGCCAGAGACGTGAACAGGCGGGCCACCTCGATCAGCAGTTCACCGCCGCGGTCGGTGAGCCACACCCGGTCACCGGTGCTCTGGTAGTACTGCCAGGCGTTGTAGGCCACCGCCAAGCCGACGTGTCGTTGACGGCGGGAGTTGTCGGGCATCCAGCGTTCCGAGCGCGGATTGTAGAGCTGGGTGGGGGTTTCCTCCCGTCCGTCGCTGCCGCTCTGCCAGGGGAACAATGCGCCGGCAAGTCCGGCGCGGGCGGCGGCGTCGCGGGCGGTGTCGAGACGTCGCCACCGATAGTCCAGCAGCGACCGGGTCACCGCGGGCAGGTGGGTGGTGATCACCGGCAGGACGAACAGCTCGTCCCAGAAGACATGGCCGCGGTAGCCCTCACCGTTCAACCCGCGGGCCGGAACACCGGTGTCGAGGTCCTCGCTGTGCGGGCTGACGGTTTGCATCAGGTGAAACAGGTGCAGGTTCAGCACCAACTGAAGTTCCCGGTCGGTGTCGAGTTGGACGCGGAACCGATCCCACAGTCGCCGCCACGCCGCCTCGTGCCCCGGAAGCAGCTCGGCCACCCCGCCGGAGACGCGGTCGAGTTCCCCGAGAACACTCGATCCCGGCGACGCGATGGCCGCGTCCTTGGAGGTGGCGATCGCGGCGATCTTGTCGACCACCACCGGGTGGTCGTGGTGAACCTCGAGACGGAACTGGTGAGCGGGGATGCCGGCGGTCGTATCGGTGTCTCTGCCCCGCACGTCCCCGGCGCGCACGCGGGTGCGTACCGCCGTCGCGATCCGGATGCGACTCCGGCTGGTGTAGGTCTGTACCAGCAGCACATCGGGCTGGACGTGCCGAATCGTGGTCGCGGTCAGGTGCCGATGGGCCAGGGCTGCATAGTCCGCGACATTCGAGTTGGTCACCGTGGGATCGATGCCGGATCTCAGGGTCAGCGTGCCGCTCCAGCCGAGGGGGGTCAGCGTCGTCTCGAGCGCGGCCAGATGGAAGCGCTGCATCGAGACCACGCGTCGTTGCCGCACCTGCAGACGCCGTCCCTGCCCGTCGCGCAGGCGCACCTCGCGGATCAGCAGTGCCCGCCGCAGATCCAGCACCCGCCGCTCGTCCTCGACGATCAGACCGCCCTCGGACCACCACGGTCCGGTGTCGATCCGCACATCGAGCCACAGCCAGTCGGCGGTGTTGACCAAATGCTCGTCTTCGACCCTCCGCCCATGCACGGAACTGGTGAGCCGGTTGTAGACGCCCGCGAGATACGTTCCCGGGTAATGGGTGCCGTCGGCCCGGCGTTCGGGGGCGGCACCCCGCACACCCATGTATCCGTTCCCGAGGGCGGTCAATACCTCCCGGTGGCCCTCGTGCGCGGGATCGAAGCCGCGGTAGATCAACTGCCACGGATCGGTGCGTACTGCACCCAGGTCCAACTCCGACACGTCCCCGAGCACCAGGTCCGCGCCCGCGGCCTCGAGGAGCCGGCGGTTGCCACCGCGATCGATGCCCACCACCAGGGCAAAGCCGCCCCGCCGGGCCGCCTCGATACCGGCTCCGGCATCTTCGACGACGACCGCTCGACTGGGCGGCACCCCGAGCAGCCGTGCAGCATGGAGAAACACCGCCGGATCCGGTTTGCCCGGCAGATCCCGCTCGGCGGCGACCGTACCGTCGACGACCACGTCGAACATCGTCTCCAGGGCGGCGGCGGACAGCACGGTGGTGGCATTGCCGCTGCTGGTGACCACTGCGGTGGCGACCCCGCCGAGGCGCAGGCGTTGCAGCAGCGCGAGGGTGCCGGGGAACACGGGCACTCCCTGTTCGGCCAGCAGCGTGTGGTAGCGGCTGTTTTTCCGGTTACCGATCGCGTGGACGGTCCACGCGTCCTCCGGGTCGTCGGGGGCGCCGGGGGGAAGGCTGATTCCCCGCGCGGCAAGAAACGTCGCGACACCGTCCGAGCGCGGCCTACCGTCGACATAGCGGCGGTACTCCACGGCGGCATCGAACGGAGTTTGCGCCGCCCCGACGCGCGGGTCGCGTAGTGTCTCGTCGAACGTCTCCTTCCATGCCCGTGCATGCAGGTCCGCGGTATCGACGAGCACCCCGTCCATGTCGAAAAGTACGGCAGCGTAAGGGTAGTGCGCATGACCTTCCGGGCGGATCCGTCCGTCCGATTCCGCCGGGAGGGTGGGCGCGGCGTGCACAGGAGCGCTGTGGTCCTTCGACAGGGCCGAGTCGGGGCCGCTCACGGGATGTCCTGAACCGGCGACACCGCCTCGCACGGGTCGTCTGTAGGGGCGTTCCACCGCCAGTTCCGAATCTCGGGCATGTCCTCGCCGTGGCGCCGGATGTACTGGCGGTGTGCGATCAAAGTGTTTTTCAGTTGTTCACGGGCATGGGCGGCAGCGTCGCGCAGGTGGGGCAACAGATCCAACGCGGTGATCGCCAGATGGAACCGGTCGATCCGGTTGAGCACACACATGTCGAACGGGGTGGTGGTGGTGCCCTCCTCGATGTATCCCCGCACGTGCAGGTTGGCGTGATTGGTGCGTTTGTAGGTCAGCCGGTGGATCAGCCAGGGATAGCCGTGGTAGGCGAACACGACCGGCGTGGTCCGGGTGAACAATGCGTCGAAGTCGGCGTCGGAGAGCCCGTGGGGATGGTCGTCGGCGTGTTGCAGACGCATCAGATCCACGACGTTGACCACCCGGATCGCCAACTCGGGGAACAACCGGCGCAGGATGTCCACGGCGGCGAGCGTTTCCAAGGTCGGCACGTCACCGGCGCAGCCGAAGACGATGTCGGGTTCGCGACCGCAGTCGGTCCCGGCCCACCCCCAGATCCCGATCCCCTTGGTGCAGTGGGCGATCGCATCATCGACGGACAGGTACTGCAGTTGTGGCTGCTTGCCGGCGACGATGACGTTGACGTACTGGCGACTGCGCAGGCAGTGATCGGCCACCGACAGGAGCGTATTCGCATCCGGCGGCAGATAGACCCGCACCACGTCGGCCTTCTTGTTCACCACGTGATCGATGAATCCCGGGTCCTGATGAGAAAACCCGTTGTGGTCCTGGCGCCACACGTGCGAGGTCAGCAGGTAGTTCAAGGACGGTATCGGATACCGCCAGGCGATGGCGTTGGTGGTCTTGAGCCACTTGGCGTGTTGATTGAACATCGAGTCGATGATGTGCACGAACGCCTCGTAGCAGGAGAACACCCCGTGTCGTCCGGTCAACAGATACCCTTCGAGCCAGCCCTGGCACAGATGCTCGGACAACACCTCCATCACCCGCCCGTCCGGCGCAAGATGCTCGTCGAGGTCGGTGACCGGCAGAGCCCACGCCCTGTCGGTGGCCTCGAGCACCGCGTCGAGCCGATTGGAGTTGTTCTCGTCGGGAGCGAAGACCCGAAAGCTCGTCATGTTCTCGGCCATGACATCGCGCAGCAGGTGGCCGAGGATCCGGGTCGACTCGGCGACAGTGGCGCCGGGTTCGGTGACCTCGACCGCATATCGGCGGAAATCCGGCATCTTCAGCGGACGGAGGCCACCGCCGCCGTTGGTGTGCGGGTTGGCGCTCATGCGCCGGTCTCCCGACGGGTGCAGGTCGGCGATCTGCGGATACGGTGCGCCGCCCCCATCGAACAACTCCTCGGGACGATAGCTGCGCAACCACTGCTCGAGCACCGTTCGGTGCGAGGCATCGTCGCGCGCATTGCCGAACGGCACCTGATGCGAGCGCCAGGATCCTTCGACGCGGTGACCGTCGACCTCGGTCGGTCCGGTCCATCCCTTCGGGGACCGCAGCACCAGCATCGGCCACCGGGGACGTTCGGCTGCGCCGTCGCGGCGCGCCCGTGCACGGATCGCGGCGATATCGTCGAGGGCACGGTCGAGCGCGGCGGCGAACTGCCGGTGCATCTGTTCGGGATCGTCGCCCTCGACGAAGTACGGTGTGTGACCGTATCCCCGCAGCAGCGATTCGAGTTCGTCGGGGTCGATGCGCGAGAGCACGGTGGGACTTGCGATCTTGTAGCCGTTGAGATGCAGGATGGGCAGCACCGCACCGTCCCTGGACGGATCGACGAATTTGTTCGAGTGCCAGCTCGCTGCCAGGGGGCCCGTCTCGGCTTCTCCGTCTCCGATAATCACCGCGACCACCAGGTCGGGGTTGTCGAACGCGGCACCGTAGGCGTGGGCCAGGGAATATCCCAGCTCACCGCCTTCGTGAATGGACCCGGGCGTCTCGGGGGCGACATGGCTGGGAATTCCCCCGGGAAACGAGAACTGGGTGAACAACCGGCGCATGCCGTCTTCATCGCGGGAGATATCGGGATATACCTCGCTGTAGGTGCCCTCCAGCCAGGCGGCGGCGACCGGTCCCGGCCCACCGTGGCCGGGACCTATCACGTACATCATGTTCAGATCGCGGGCGGTGATGACGCGATTGAGGTGGGCGTAGATGAAGTTCAGGCCGGGTGTGGTGCCCCAGTGGCCGAGGAGTCGCGGTTTGATGTGCTCCGGCCGCAGAGGTTCGCGCAGCAGGGGGTTGTCCATCAGATAGATCTGACCCACCGACAGATAGTTTGCGGCCCGCCACCAGGCGTGAATCCGCTTGAGGTCTTCGTCGTCGAGTGAAGGCGAGATTTCCGGCCGGTTGATTGTCACGGATACTGCACCACTTTCTTTTCTCACATCGCTACGGTCCGCTCTCACGGTCAGTCCGCCGCTACGCAGAGGATCCGGTTCGTAGACAGAAGGTTCGTAGACAGAATCTGATCACATGGTGGCCAACGGTTTTCGTGCCGACAGATCCCGCCTCCCGGCGGCCGCGGCATCTACTCGGCAGCGGTTTACCTCTCCCCTGGTCTCGGACCGCGGCTGCGGTGCCACCCGGTCCTCACAGTGCCCGCTCGACCGGTAGAAGACATAGAGGAACCATGAAGATTTGATCAAGATCCGGAGGTGGTCCCGCGCATTTCGCGAAGCGTCGACCGACTTTTCCGCCGCGGCGCGGCAAGCGGGCCGCCCTCGACCTGCTCGTGTCGATCAGCGGCGCGCTCCTGACGCGGAGGCGGCGGTGGGGAACCCGGAGCGCCGTCGCCGCTCGTCATCCGCAGCTAGTGCCATGCCCGACGGACCTGCCCCGCATTCGAGACCACCGTCGATGGACAACGCCACCTGCACGGCGTGTCCGATGACCGCCGGGCATGTTGTTCGGCCCGCCCGCCTCGGACTCTGCGGTCGGTAACCGCTCGCAGGCAGGACACCCACCTCATACCGGTCATCCGACAGGGGCGAGTCTCCACGGTGCCCTCGAGGCGGCTGATGCGTAAACCGCGCCAGTGCTGTAGCGCCTGCTGTAGCGCCTGCTGTAGCGCCGGAAAGCCTCTGTGCAACGCACTTCCGGCCCGTCCCGCTCAGCTGCACCTGATGCTCGGTCAGCGATCGCCGGTGACGGCACACCCGGCGCCGGGTGTGCCGGGCGAGCAAGTATGCCCACCGGTCAACGCTGTGTTCGCTCGAGGACGTGGGTCATCGCGCACCGGCCGAGATGGGCGGGGTTGTCAGCTGCAGCAGCAGCCGCCCCCTCCGCTCGCCATGGGCAAGGAGCGACCGACCGCATCATCTGCGGAGACGATCTCGTAACCTGCGTCGGCAATGGCGCGAGATACGGCCTGGGCGGTTGCGGTTCCGGTGGTCGTCACACTCCCGGCCTGCAAGTCGACCTCAACGCCGGTCACGCCGGGCACTGCCCCGACAGCGGTTTTCACGGACGATACGCAATGTCCGCAGGTCATTCCCTGAACCTGGTAGGTGGTGACCGTCATCGTCTTAGTCCTTTCTCCGAACGCCGTGGGGTGATCCCACACCCGCATCATATACCCCCGGTGGGTATATGATGCGGGTCGGCGGGTTTCTTCAGGAAATCTTCACCTTGGCCCCCGGAGAGTGAGGTGGGCGTCCACGGACGCGTAGCTCGAGGCTGGTCGATCGACTCGGGAAACCGTGGCCATCGGGCCGGGTCGAGAGCGTCCCGGCGTCGACTATCCTGGCGAGCCTGGATCGAATGCCTCTCTCCCGCGCGGGATATCGACCGTCAGTGGTCGGGGCGTCGGGGGATAATGACGTTCACTCGAAGCTCCTCGGCCTCGGCCGCGACCGAACCACACCGGAGGTACGCGATGAACCCCACCAGCGGACCGACGCCGAGGCGACCGCATGTCCGGTCGGGGAGACACTCCCTGATGGCGCTTGCGGCAACGGTGGTTCTCGGGACCACACTGTCGGGGTGTTCCGGCGGCGCCGACCCCGCCCCCGGTCCGGCACCGTCCGCAGCGACGACACCGTCCGGCCCGGCGGGGACGGTGACCGGATCGGTGTGGGTCGCCGAGGAGGAAGGGGACAGTCTCACCGTGGTGGACGCGGCCACCGACGAGGTGGTGACGACACTGACCGGCGTGGACTCACCTCACAACGTCCAGGTCGGACGGGACGGGACGACCGTATACACGGTCACCGGTGAGGACCGGGTGATCGCCATCGACCAGGGCACCTATGCGGTGCGCGCGGTCGCGCCCACGGGTTCGGCGCCGGCACACGTGATCGACGCCCCGAACGGCAAGGTCTATGTGACCGACGCGGGCGACGGCACCCTCTCGGTGTTCGAGGCCTCCGGCTTACGGCCGGCCGGGCGGATCGAACTCGGCGGGATGCCCCACGGGCTACGGCCCGCGGCAGGAGGTTCGGTGATCGTGGTCGCCGACACCGAGGCCGGCGTGATCCACCTGATCGACCCTGCCACCGATCGGGTCACCGGGGCGGTACCCGTCGGCGCCGGCCCGGCTCAGGTCGCGGTCTCCGCCGACGGCCGGTTCGCGTACGCCGGGACCACCGAACCTGCCGCGGTGGTCAAGGTCGATCTGAGCGCCCGCGCGGTAGTGGCCACCGTCGCGGTGCCGGCCGCGCCCGTGCAGCTGTACCTGACCCCGGACGAAAGGACCGTGGTGTCCGCCGACCAGGGCACCCGGCAACAACCCGGCAACACCCTGTCGGTGATCGACACGACCGAGATGACGGTCCGCGCCGCCGTCGGCACCGGAGCCGGCCCGCACGGGGTGGTGATCGATCCCTCGGGCACGCGCGCATGGGTGACGAATACATACGACGACACGGTGTCCGTGATCGATCTGCCCAGTCTCTCGGCGGTGGCGACCGTGCCGGTCGGCGAACGACCCAACGGGGTCAGCTTCTCCCCGCGCCCGACGGCGGCGACAGCTCCCTCGGCCGGATTGACGCTTCCGCCGCCAGCAGTTACCCAAGACGGCAGCGGCGAGGAGCACCCGGATGAGCACGGGCCGTAAGCGCCCGGAGCGTCCGGATCGACGCACCGCCGACCCGGCCGGTCAACTGCCACAATGCTTTTCTCGACGACTCGTCACCCGTCCTCTGCGGATGCCGAAGACGATGCGGGATACACCGACCCCGGGCGCAGATTATGGGTGTCGAACCGGTACCTCGGCACCGGAGAGCCTCAAGACGCCCTCCAGCTGGAACGAATCAAATAGCCAACTACCCGTGGCTCGACACCGGCCACGCGGCGGCGGGCGGCGCCCGCATCCTCACCGCAGCGCACCACGGCGTGGGAAAGCGAAACGCAGGCGCAGCGTGTCAACCACGGAGGCACCGACGTCCACGTGGCGCGCAGCCGTGCCGATGCGTGGGATCGCCGTCGGAAGCACCGCCGCAGCCCCACCCCTGAAACACCCCTTCCCTGCCACCGGGTCGCTCTGCGAAAGCCGTGCTCTACATCGGCATGTTCATCATCGGTATTCCACTCATCTGGTGAAACCACATCATCAACTGGTGTAGCACTAGGTGCGCCTGGTCCATCACGCCCATCATGTTCACTACGCTCCCCTTCCGGAATCGGACACTCTCGACGCTCGAGGTGGCCCTAGTATCGGCTCTCGACGAAGTGGGCGTGCCGTATCGGCGGCGGCCGACGGGTTTCTTCAACAGATCTTCATAAGATCTTCCCGCCACGGACAGGTGTCGCTCGTAGGGTGTGCTCACCGTGGGAGCCGGTGGTCTACGACCGGCTCACCTGCGACGAGCACTTCGAGCTGTTCGGCCGGGCCTACCGCGCCGCGAACGGCGGTGCCGCGACGTTGTGGGCGGATCACCACGGGTGAAGCACCCCCGCGGGTATTTCATCGGGTATTTCCTTCGAGAAAGTCCGGCTCGCCCGATCAGCTCTTCGCCACGGTGAGCAGCACCGTGCTGTCTTCGCAGGCGTCGATCCGGTGCCGGGCGCGGGGAATGATGACCAGATCCCCCGTTCTTGCGTCCCAGGAGGTGTCACCGGTGCTGAGACGGATGCGTCCGTGCAGCACGTACACGGTCCCCTCGCCGGGGCTGTCGTGTTCCCCCATCGATCGTCCCCGTTGCAGGGCGATGAGGGTCTGGCGCAGCACCTGGTCGTGACCGCCGTATACGGTTTCGGCACTGCGGCCACTGGACGCGGTGGCGGCGTGAGACCGCAGGTGGCGGGCGACGGCGATCAGCGACAGCTTCTTCATGCCCTTTTTTCTACCGTCTCTACCCAGCCGGTCTTGTCCTTCTTCCCGCAGACCGCGGACCGGAGTTCTGACTGCAAGGTCAGCGGAGGACGTGCATGACGGTATGCGGTGAGCCGGGACTCGGTACGCGACGGGCACCCACACGGTGATCGGGTCCGAGGCGATGCGGGTCGCGGCCTCGACCAGCGAGCGGATGTCGGTGGCGGCGGGGCGATGTTCAGCCGGCCTTCCTCGGCGGGGCGAGACGGTGCCACTGCCCCTCGGCGAGGCCGGAGAACCGGGAGGGTGTTCAAGCGCAGGATCTGCAGCGGCTCCGGTGCGGGGGCCGTGGAATCCGGCGTTGAGGACCTCCGCTGGGTTGGCCAAGCGGCCAGCGGGGTGCGTATCTCGTCTACCAGCTCCGAGAACGCGCGCCGCTGGTGCCCTCAACCGAGTCCCGTCGCTGAGCGAGTTGACTGCTGATGTCCGCCCGCTGGTCGAATCCACCCCGAAGCGGTTGGTAGCGGCCACTGACAATCTTGGGCGGAGACGGGCAGCTGCCGATCGGAGTCGGGCATCATGCACCAGTCCCGACGACTTCGGATTCCAGCGGCATCGTCCCGTTGCCCATCTTCAGAGAACCTTCATCAAATGAACACCTCGCCGCGGGCAGGCACAAGGCAGGATGGAGCACCGTGGCACCCGCCGGCACGCCGGCTACGCCGCCCGCGGCAGCCTGGTAGCGCCTCGCGCCCACGGTCTCCCGCGTCCTGAAGAACATTTGTCCCACACGCGTCCGCATCCAGCCGCGGCCCTGAGATGACATAGGAACAACACGTGGTCTCCATCGTCGTACCCTCCACGGCCGCCGTCTTGGCGTACCTGCCCAGCCCGCCGCAGGGGGTGTGGTATCTCGGTCCCCTCGCGCTGCGCGCCTACGCGTTGTGCATCATCGTCGGGATCGTCGTGGCGATCTTCTGGGGCAACCGCCGCTGGATTGCCCGCGGTGGTGAACCCGGCACCGTCCTCGACATCGCGGTGTGGGCGGTGCCGTTCGGGTTGATCGGCGGCCGGCTCTACCACGTGCTCACCGACTGGCCCAAGTACTTCGGCGAGGGCGCCGACCCGCTCGACGCCCTGAAGATCTGGCAGGGGGGTCTCGGCATCTGGGGCGCCGTCGCGCTCGGCGGTGTCGGCGCGTGGATCGGCTGCCGCCGCCGCGGCATCCCGCTCCCTGCATTCGGGGACGCCCTCGCCCCGGGAATCCTGCTGGCGCAAGCCATCGGCCGACTCGGCAACTGGTTCAACCAGGAGCTGTACGGTCGGGAGACCACGGTGCCGTGGGGACTCGAGATCTACGAGCGACGCACCGAGTCCGGCCTGACCGGACCCGACCTGCTCGACGGGGTCTCGACCGGCGAGGTCGTCGCGGTCGTGCATCCGGCCTTCCTGTACGAGCTGCTGTGGAATCTGCTCGTCGTCCTGCTGCTCGTCCTCGTCGACCGCAGGTTCCGGATCGGACACGGGCGGCTGTTCGCGCTCTACGTCGCTGGATACTGCGCGGGCCGGTTCTGGATCGAGCTGATGCGCTCGGATCCCGCCACCGTGATCGCCGGCATCCGCATCAACTTGTTCACCTCGGCGATCGTGTTCGTCCTCGCCGCCGCCTACGTCGTCCTCGCCCGCAAAGGCCGCGAGGCGCCCGAAGACCTCACATCCCCGCATGGACGCACCGGACCTCGAGATGAAGTTCGACGGACCACGGACGCATCGGTGCCGTAGAGGGAGAATCTGTCGGGATGAACGGGGAACCGGAACGCCCGATCCGCTTCCGACACCAGGCGATGATCGCCATCCGCTTCGCCCGCGGCGACATCGACGCGGACGACTCCCAGGCTCAACGACGCACTGCGCCCCTTGCTGATCCGACGCAACGCTCTCCTTCGACCCCCAGGAGACTATCCGTGGTCGACCTCGCGTATCGCAGAGTCCGTACTCGGTTCCGCCGTAACCTAGGAGGCCGGGCCGCATGCGGCACCCGAGAAGCGAATGACCCGGTCACCGCTTCGCCCACGTGGCCCGTCGCGTTGACGCAGAACACCGAGGATCGAACCAGGCGATGACGATGGCACAGCTCGCCCCGCGGCCGATCCAGGCTGGTCTCGGGGAACGCGGGGCGCCGACCGGGGAATACGACGCATGTGTGCCCATTCCGCGGTTGCGTGCTCGTGCCGGTGACCTGCTCGGGCTCCCGCATCCGAGCGCCGACGACCCCACCGTTGCGAAACCGACACATCATGACCCGGGGCACAGGGGCGCACCGGTGGTCGGGCCGGGACCGTGGCGGTCAAGTCCCGAGGTCCGAGCCCGCAGAGAAGAGGAGTAGCGATGCAACTGGGACTTGTGGGCCTGGGTCGGATGGGTTCGGGCATGCTTCGGCGCCTGCGTCAACGCGGCCACGACGTAATCGGGTTCGATCCGCACTCCTCCGCCAGTGATGTCACCTCCCTGGAGGCTCTCGTTCAGGCGTTGTCCGTCCCGCGCACGGTATGGGTGATGGTTCCCGCCGGCGCACCGACCCGAGAGGTGATCGGCCAACTTTCCCGGATGTTGTCCAGAGGAGATCGGGTCGTCGACGGCGGCAATACCCGATTCATCGAGGACCGAATCCATGCCGAGATCCTTGCCCACGCGGACATCCGATTGGTGGACTGTGGGGTCTCCGGAGGGGTGTGGGGGGAAGCCGACGGGTATGCGCTCATGGTCGGCGGCCACCCGACCGATGTCTCTGACCTGATGCCGATCTTCGAGGCGTTGTGTCCGGACGGTGAGCGCGCCGACTCGTTCGTCCATGCCGGGCCCCTCGGGGCAGGACACTACGCCAAGATGGTGCACAACGGCGTCGAGTACGGCTTGATGCAGGCCTATGCCGAAGGCTTCGAGCTTCTCGCCGCCGAGGAGTTGATCACCGATGTACCCGCAGTGCTGAGAGCCTGGTCGCGGGGCACCGTCGTGCGGTCGTGGCTTCTCGATCTTCTTGTCGACGCGGTGTCCGACGAAGACGAGTTCTCCCGGGTGTCGGGGTATGTGGAGGACTCCGGTGAAGGCCGCTGGACGGTCGAAGAAGCCCTCCGTCATGCTGTCCCTGCCCCCGTCATTTCCGCCGCACTGTTCGCTCGGTTCGCCTCCCGACAAAGCGATTCGCCGGCGATGAGAGCCGTGGCCGCCCTGCGTCGCCGATTCGGTGGCCACCCCGTACGCACCCACCGCCCACCGAAGGAATGACGTGGGTTGGCTTTGAGAAATGTCCGCGGCTCCACGGTGATCGCACCGTGCCACCCTGCCGTGAGTGGCACCCTTGCCATGGCGGCAAGGGCTGCGGCCACATGCATCTCCTCGGTGCTGCCGGGCACCGCAGTGGACGAGGAACCGATCGGCCAAAGCGTGCGGCGGCGACGTACTCACGTCGTTCGGATTGTGCCGTGATGATCGCAGCCCATCGCGGACACGAAGTCGACGATCGACCCGAAGCTCACGCGCCCGTCATGCCCGGTCGGGAGTGATACGTCATCCTGCGATACCGACGACCGGTGCTCTCACCGTCGAAGGGACCGAGGGCCACTGTGCCAGCGTTGGACGGTGCGGCCATAGTCCGCGCCTGTCGCCGCTCGAAGAGCGGGAAGACGGTCCTCACACCACCCTCGATGTGCAGTCGCGACCGACGAACCGCTTGACAGTCCGATCTTTTGAAGTCTGAGCCGGGTCAGCCGAGGGCGCCGATCAGATCGTGGCACGCCTGTTCACACCGTCGGCACACCTCGGCACACATGCGGCAGTGTTCGTGATGGGAGGCGTGCCGAGCACACTCGTCGCCGCACGCCTTGCACGCCGCCGCGCAGGTATCGAGGACGGACCGGGTGAGGTTGGCGTCGTAGCCGGTGTGGCGTGAGAGCACCCGCCCTGTGGTCTCACAAATGTCGGCGCAGTCCAAATCGATGCGGATGCACTTGACCAACTCGGCTGCCGCATCCTCGCTCAGACACGCATCGGCGCATGCAGTGCATACTTGCGCACACTCGATGCACGCCTCGATACAGGCGGTCAGCTTCGCTGTGTCGATCTGACCGAAGCTGTGGGGGTGGGTATCGAGCATGCTCGCTACGGTGCTCACTGGTGTCTCCTCTCGTCGATGCCGGTTGCTTTGTCGCTGGAAGCGCCCGGTTCAGATGCCGTACCCGTTCATCCGTCGCGAAAAACGAGGCGTCGTAGTTTTTGTGGTGCTGCATCCCGCGCCGACCATCTCCCAGTCCGACCATCCGGCGTGGTGTTCGACGACCGACGCGTCCTTTTTTCCGAATGCGCCGGTAGAGCCCACCCGGATCCCGGACCGATGTGTTGAGGCGCAGGGCTCACGCCCGGTCGTCGGCAGATCCGCTCGGCGATGGCCGAATCCCGCGCGGTCGTAGCGCGAGCCACAGCGCGGCCAACACTACGGACAGCCCGAGCACCGTCCAACGGTTCGGGCGCTCACCGAGCACCAAGGCTGCGAGAACAATGCCCACCACCGGCACCAGGAACGTCCACGCGGTCAGGGTGTCGAGCCGGCAATGCCGGCTCTCGGTGAACCAAGCGACGAATGCTGCGGCGGTACCTCCGACGGACATCGCACCCAGCACTGCCACAAAGCCCGGAGTCCAGGAAATGGTGGGCGCTCCTTCCGTGAGCGCCGCCCAGACGGCCAGCCCTGCTCCACCGAGCACGAAATGCCATCCGCTGGCTGCGACGACGTCGAGCCCGCCCAAACGGCGGCCCAGCAACGTGCCGGCGGTGACCGCCACCGCGGACAGCAACGCCAATACCGCCCCTTGCCCTCCGCCACCGGGCACGGCCACCACCACCAAGCCCACGAATCCTGCCGCCAGCGCTGCGACCGTGCGCGAGGAGATTCGTTCCCCGTACCACCACCACGCCGGCAGCACGATCAGCAGCGGTTGCGCGTTGGCCAGTACCGCGGCCGTGCCGGTCGACGATCCCGCCACCGAGGCGAACATCGCAGCGAACGCGAGGGTGACATTGACCGCAGCCAGTGCGGAGATCAGCAGCCACGCACGCCGCCCGCGGGGTCGAGGTCGATGTTGGACCACCGCCACCGCCAGAAGCACTCCGCCCGCCACCAGGGCACGCAGCGCCGCGAACCACAGGATCGGCGCATACTCGAGCCCCCACTGGATCCCGAGGAAGCAGGCGCCCCACGCTGCGATAATCCACGCCATACGCAGCGGTTTCGGCGCGCGCAGCTCCGGGGCGGCCTCGACAGTCATGATCTGCCGTGTATGCCTGCGGTTCGGTGTAATGGCTCCTTGTTGTCCGGTCGCGCACGGCGGGGGTATGCATCACCACGCAAGCCGAACATCCCTGTAAGACGCACTGTTTCCCTTCCGGCGATGCCTAGTCGCGCCGATTCACCGCGACGCTGTCGCCGCGGTTATCGGCACATTGCCGTCGGTCGAGTTCACGCCGTGTTCTCTAACCGGTGTCGGGTCCGGTCGAAAAGTGAGCACTTCGTCCGGCCGAGAAATGAGCGGGTTCCGGTTTCCGAGTCTGCCTCACCAGCGGCAGCAGCGGAAGGCAAGGCATTGATCAGACGGCTCGCAGCCGAAGGTATCCCGAAGGACCGGATGGTGTCGCGGTTGGGGATCTCCCGCACCACTGTGGTCAAGTCGGTGCAGTCGGCGGCACCACCGAAATACGAACGGCGGGCGGCGCCGACGTCGTTCACCCGTTCGAGGAGCGGGTGCGGGCACTGTTGGCCAGCGAGCCGCAGATCATCTGGGAAGCGGGTGGAGCAGCGCAGTGCGATTTGTGGTTCCCACCTCGCAAAATCCCGCTCGAGGACGGCACCGCCCGGTTGCTGCACCCGGTTTCACCGTGCTCAGTGGGTATGGAAGGGAAGGGGATCGGCCCCCGAAGCAGATGGCGTAAGCATTGCGATCAAGGTGTCGATCACCCACGCAGTCATCGAACCCAGCCGACTGAGGTCGTAGTCGGCTCCGTTGTCGAGGTGGTCTCGGTCCCGCTGATCGACCTGCCGGCGGGTGGCGATCCGATGTAACGGCACCTGATGGATTCCATCGACCTCGGCAAGGTTGACCGCTCCAAGGTACCCGATCCGTTTCGACCAGCCCAGAACGGGGACCACGAGGAACCGGGTTTCGGGTTCGGTCACGGCGGGCAGCACGCCGAGAATGCGGACACCGTCCTGGTTCAGGCCGATCTCTTCGCGGGCCTCCCGCAGGGCGGTCGCCACCGGTCCGCCGTCGCCAGGATCCTGGACGCCGCCGGGGAACACCAGACGTCCGGGATAGTCGTGCAGATCGGAAGTGCGTTGTGTGAGCAGCACCTGAGGACCGGTCGGTCCCTCGGTGAGCAGCACCAGCACGGCAGCGGTGCGCAGGGTGACCGCCCCCCCGCTGGGCATCTCGTTCGGCAGGTAGGGTCGCAACGTGGCTGCCAGCCGGGTGGCCCACTGCGGCATGCCGTCCACGGTGCTGTTCCGGTGCCCGGGCGAGGCCTCGTAGTCGGTGCCGATCCATCGGAGCTGTCCGGAGCGCACGTGCAAGGTGGCGATGCCGGGAGCCGTGTCGGGCGAGGTCACCTGCCGGGTCTGCTGCCCGAGTCCCGGATGGCCGAACAGTGCACGGGCAGCGCGATGTGGCGGCGGTGCACCGTTGCCGGCCCAGTCGGCGGGGTTGTTTGCTACGGCGTCGAAGGCCTGCGCCGAGCCGACCCGATGGGCGACCTGACCGGTGAAGGGGGCCAGGCTCTCGCTCATCGCCGGGACCAGCACCACGTTGGCGCCGATCTCGGCCAGAGTGTGTACTGCCTGCGGGTTGAGCAGATCCCGGCAGATCGCGAGGACCAGGTGCCACCCTTCGGCGGTGACGTACACCCGCACCTCGGGCCAGCCCTGGGGCTGGATGTCCTCCCGGATCGGTTGTTCCGCCGGCGAATGCTTGTCGTGAATCAACGGGCGGTCGTGTCCACGGATCCAGGCCAGGGCGGTGTTGCGGCGGCGTGGCGGTGATCCGTCGGCGTGATGGTAGCTGCCCGCCACCAGGATCTGGGGTCCGTCGTCTCGTTTGACCCAGTTCTGCAGGTCGTGCGCGAGGGCTTCGGTGACGCACAGTTCGGGCAGCACGACGATGGACGCGCCGGCCCGGACGGCGTCGCGGACGAGTCGGTCGAGGTGCGCACGCTGTGCGTCGAGATGCGCCGGCTGCACCGGAAACGCGGGTTGGCTGCGATCGTCGGGAAGGGTGAATTCGGTGAGGCCGCGGTTGGGGTGGCAGGTGGCAACGATCGTTTCGGTGGTGATCAGTTCGGTGGCAGTCTCGACGAGACTGTAGTCGAACACAACACGGAACTGCGTGGCCCATCCTCCGGCCAACCGGACGTGGCGGGTCTCGTCCAGCCGGTTCGCCAGCCGCCAGGGCGGCGCCGTGGGCTGCATATCCATCACCGTCCGGACGTCGGGTCCTCCGAGTGGGATCGGGTCTCCGACACCGGGCTGGTACGGGCTGCGGCGGCGGAAGGAGTCGGCGAAGAATTGCCCGTAATGGTCGTCGAGGAACTGGGCCAGCTCCCGGGCCACCACCACGGGCGCGACTGCCCCTACCGGCTGCAGCGCATCGACGAGACCGCGTCGCGTTGCCGGGTCCAGCGCCGCGGTGGCCGGACGGGAACGGGCGAGGGCGCGGAGGGGCTCGAGCATCTGGGTCACGGTGGCCTGGGTCGCGGGGTTGCCGGCCTGCTCCCACAGCACGGGATGTTCGTCACGGCACAGGTGCAGTAGATGGGTCAAGGTCACCAGAGGGTCGGGCTCGTGCTCGATTGCGGCGCGCAGCGCTGCCAGTTCCTCGGCCGGTGAATGAAGTTGCGCCACGCACGGCGAGCACGGCACGTCCTCGGCGGCCAGGACGCCGCCCGGTTCCGTCATCGAGGATCCGGTCGGGCCGGGAAGCTCACTGCAGCTCATATCGATTTATCTTGCCCTCGTCCCAGCCCCGACGCCGGGATGTGGACGTGCAGAGACTGTTCCCGGTGCCGACACGGCCGAGTCGGCCGGCGCCTACGGTCGATCGCAGACGGTTACTGTCGGCGGGTGACCGCACCAGAGATTGCCGATCGGTCCCGGCGTCATATCGGCCGCGGCGAACGTCGACGGGCGATATTGGCAGGCCCGGACGTCATCGGTCTGAGTTTTGCGCTCATGTTTCTTGCGTGGAGCCTGAGCCCGTCCTTGCTTCCGCGAGGATGGGTCGTCCAGGGTGTGCTCAGTGGGCTCGCCGGCGCCACGGGTTACGGCGTGGGCCTGGCACTGGCCTTCCCGGTCCGTCAATGGATTGTGCCGAAGTTGTCGTGGAGGCCGCTTTCCTCCCGCCGAGCGGAAAAAATCCTGCAGCTGATAGTCGTGGCCGGAGCCGCGGCGATAGTGGTCGGTACCGCATGGGGGGCCGCGGACTCGCAGCGTGATCTCGCTGTACTGGTGCAGATGCCCTCGCCCGCCACGGTGCCCTACGTGCGCACGACACTGCTCGGGGCGGCGATCTTCGGAACGGTGTTGTTTCTCGCCCGAGGACTGGCGACGATGACCCGCGGTGTGGGGCACTGGCTCCGCGGCCGAGCGCATCTGCCCCCGATCGCGGCGCATGCGGTTGTGCCGCTCGTGATGCTGCTCGTGGTGGTGTTCGCCGTCGACGAGATCGACCGGTCGGGCAGTTCCGGCGCGGCCCGCCGTGTCTTCGGCGCCCAGGACGGTACCGCGGCGGGCGTTGTCCAACCGCAGCTAACGGAGCGTTCGGGCAGTCCTGTGTCGCGGTCGGGGTGGGACACGCTCGGGATGCCGGGACAGTTGTTGGTGAGCGGCGGCCGCACCGCGATGGAGTTGGCGACGATCAACGGCGCCCCGGCCCGCGAACCGATCCGGGTGTATGCCGGTCTCGCCTCCGCTGCCGACACCGCCGCTCGGGTCGAGCTTGTCCTCGACGAACTCGACCGCACCGCGGCGTGGAATCGGAAGATCCTCGTCGTGGCCGGTACGACGGGGGCCGGGAAGCTCGATCCGATCGCCGTCGACTCCGTGGAGTTGATGTACAACGGCGACACCGCCATCGCCGCGATGCAATATTCCTCCCTGCCGAGCTGGCTTTCGCTTCTCGTCGACCGTGCGGCCGCCGACGCGGCGGGCGTCGCTCTCGTCGACGGAATCCGCCAACGGTGGTCGCAGCTTCCCCCAGACCGCCGCCCACGCCTGGTGGTCTATGGCGAGGGCCTCGGCGCGCAGTCGATCGAAGCCGCCTTCGACGGCCCCGGCGAGCTACGCCGATCGGTCGACGGGGCCTTGCTTGTGGGCCCGAACTCGGACCGGTTGTGGCGCAGCGTGAAAGATCGACGCGATCCCGGCACCACGGAGGTGCTGCCGACCTACTCCGACGGCCTCGTCATCCGATTCGCCGCCACCCGGCAGGATCTGGTGGTGCCTACCGAAAATGGGTTGCACACCACGAGCGAGCCCTGGGCACCCCCGCGCGTGCTATACCTGCAGCACAGCTCCGATCCGACGGTGTGGTGGGATCCGGCGCTGCTGTTCTCACGACCGGACTGGCTGTCCGAACCGCCGGGCGACGACCGCAGCCCCGCCATGCGCTGGTACCCCTTCGTGACGTTCGGGCAGGTCACCGCGGATCTCGTCCGGGCGACGACCTCACCACCCGGGCACGGACACAATTACGCCGACCTGATCCCCTATGCCTGGGCCGCTGTCGCGGCGCCGCAAGGGTGGAGCGAAGCAGACACCGAACGTCTCGCCCGCGCCGTAGCGGTGGCACCGCAGGACCGATGAGTGCACATTGCGGTGGCAACAGCCTCCGGACGATCCTCGGCCGAGACGCAGACGTCACCGTCGTTGATGTGACAGTCTGCAACTACGTCACTTCGTAGCACGGGAAGGGGGTGCCCGATGGACGAGGAACACACATTCCAGGTGGTCGTGGGAGTAGACGGATCACCCCAGTCATTGCTCGCCCTGGAATGGGCGGTGACAGAAGCCCGGCTGCGCCACGGGCAGCTCCGCGTGGTGACCGGATGGCAGTTTCCCGCAGTAGCGGCCGGTATGGAAAGTCTGCCAGGGGAGCCCGATGCGTTTCAGCGTGTCGCGCAACGACTCCAGGTCCGCGCCTTGCAGGAGGTGTCCTGCGACGGTGTTGCCGTCAGCAGAGAAATCCATCAGGGGCCCGCCGCAGGTGTGCTGTTGACGGCGTCGAAGGACGCAGATCTTCTGGTCGTGGGTTCCCGCGGCCACGGCGGCTTCGCCAACCTTCTGCTCGGTTCGGTGTCCAACCAGATCGCCCACCACGCCACCTGTCCGGTACTGATCATCCGGCCGAAGCGCCCGGCACGTGCTGCGATATGACTCGCCCGGTCGCGGTGCTCGGCACGCGGCCATCCTGCTGGCGGCGGGGTGAGGCGATCCGTTTCCTCGACCGCTCCAGATCGGACCGATGTCGATGCCGTCACCGGGTTCCCGAGACACCATTCCCGAATCGGGCACGGCGATGGTCGGCGACTTGGGGGTATGGCCGGGCTCGGTCGGTGTCCCGTGGCGCGACCGACGCGCCTCGCCGCTGTGGCGCCGTTCGAGTGGGTCACCGCCGACGCGACCTCGAGGGGGGTTGCCCGGCTGCGGGAATCCTCGACAATGGCAGATATTCGCGTGGCGCCGAAGTCACCGCTGCACGTGTTCCTGTAACCGCGGAGCGTGGTCCTGAACCGCGGAGCGTGGTTCTGACACCGGTCCAGCCGTTTCGGTGGCCTCACCGGTCGCACAGGTGCACGGACTGAGGATCTCGATGCCCCTTCCCGAGGTTATGAGCTAGGCGCTCATCGGACCGCTTGACGCCGCTGCGCTCTGCCACGACCAGGTACACGAAGAATGCGATAGTTGACCGCTTCCATACCGCGTACGGCATCGAAGTGTCCCGCCCGTGAAGTCTTAGCCGGGCGCGAAAACACCAGCCGGGGAGACCGGAAAAGGCCGGCCGGGTCAGGAAATAAGTGTGTGCGAGCGGCGCCCATCGAGGATCGGAGGCGCAGGACTCGCCTGTGCCTTCGAACCGTCGAAACCGAGGTGATCGAGTCCTGCGACCTGACCTCCCCTCACCACAAGGGAGGAGTGTGTTCCTTGTCATTTTACCGGTGGAAGCACGGGTTGGTAGAGGCCTGCGCGGATGTTCTTGGGAGATGCAGGGTCGACGCTGCGGTCGGCGAGAACTGCGCGAAGTGCCTACCCATCACCTCGAGCAGAGATCCGTCTCGATGGTCCGGTCGGGACAGCTGGCTTCAGGATTGTGTTTCAGTGCCCGGTGATGGGCAGTTCGATCGTAAAGCGTGCCCCACGGCCCGGCCCGTCACTGTGTGCTCGGATGCGCCCGTGGTGGGCTTCGA